>OGZW01000707.1_pt1 | contig 26784 bp, 21 predicted proteins | sample 1577001 | NCBI WGS metagenome assembly OGZW01 (sample SAMEA3541519, study PRJEB24748) | human gut metagenome | biome: human gut; feature: human-associated habitat; material: faeces | place: China | collected 2012 | reverse complement strand
CATGCTGGATATCAAATTTATCCGGGAGAATCCGGATGCCGTCCGTGAAAATATCAAAAAGAAGTTTCAGGATGCCAAGCTTCCCCTGGTAGACGAAGTCCTGGACCTGGACTCCAAGCGCCGGGCCGCCATTGCGGAGGCGGATCAGCTCCGCTCCAACCGAAACACACTCAGCAAGCAGATCGGCATGCTGATGGGCCAGGCCAAAAAGGACCCCGCCAAGCTGGCGGAGGCCGAGGCTGTCAAGCAGCAGGTGAAGGAACAGGCGGACCGCTTGGCAGAGCTGGAGAAACAGGAGACGGAGCTGGAGGAAAAGCTCCATCACAATATGCTGCTGATCCCCCAGATGATCGATTCCTCCGTGCCCATCGGCAAGGATGACAGCGAAAATGTAGAGGTCCAGCGGTTCGGAGCATGTGAAGTCCCCGACTTCCCCATTCCCTACCACGTGGATATCATGGAGTCCTTCAACGGCATCGACCTGGATGCCGCCGGGCGGGTCTCCGGCAGCGGCTTTTACTACCTGCTGGGCGACATTGCCCGGCTCCATGAGGCGGTGCTGGCCTACGGCCGGGACTTCATGATCGACAAGGGCTTCACCTACTGCATCCCCCCCTTCATGATCCACGGCAACGTGGTGGAGGGCGTTATGAGCCAGACGGATATGGACGCCATGATGTATAAGATCGAGGGCGAGGACCTGTATCTGATCGGCACCAGCGAGCACTCCATGATCGGCCGGTTCATCGACCAGATCATTCCCTCCGACAAACTGCCCCAGACGCTGACCTCCTACTCCCCCTGCTTCCGCAAGGAGAAGGGCTCTCACGGCATTGAAGAGCGCGGTGTGTACCGCATCCACCAGTTTGAGAAGCAGGAGATGATCGTGGTCTGCAAGCCCGAGGACTCCAAGGCGTGGTACGATAAGCTGTGGAACTTCTCTGTGGAGCTGTTCCGCTCCATGGACATCCCCGTGCGGCAGTTGGAGTGCTGCTCCGGCGATCTGGCCGACCTGAAGGTGAAGTCCTGCGACATTGAGGCCTGGTCCCCCCGTCAGCAGAAGTACTTTGAGGTCTGCTCCTGCTCCAACCTGGGTGACGCCCAGGCACGCCGTCTGCGCATCCGCTACAAGGATGAAAACGGCAAGATGCAGCTGTGCCACACTCTGAACAACACCTGCGTGGCACCTCCCCGTATGCTGATCGCTTTCCTGGAAAACAACCTTCAGGCGGACGGCACCGTAAAGATCCCCGAGGTCCTGTGGCCCTACATGGGCGGCACCAAGGTTCTGGTCCCGACCAAGAAGTAAATTCTTCTCACAGCCCTGTAAAAACAAGAAATCGGCCAAAAGCTACGAATTGTATTATTCAAATAGAATAATACAATTCGTAGTAGGCCGATACAGCCCATAGCAGACCGCGGAGGCCAAGGTGGGATCATTTTAGGTCCTGAAAACGTCTCCATTCCGGTCTGCGTTCTGAAACCCTTGCGGCGCAACGGTTTCAGCTTTCAAGATTTTTTGACCAAAAGGAGGTTCTTCCCATGTCCGCACCCGAAAAGAAAAAAAGCTTCATGGGAGAGTTCAAAACCTTTATCGCCCGAGGCAATGTGACGCTTCCCGAAGCTTTCCACAAATGCAGTTTCACGAACAATCGATCAAAAATATCCGCCCAGGCAATTATCCATTGCGGCAGGACAATCATTCCAGTCACGACAAGCGTGATCGCCAGATTCAAAAACAGACCCAGAAGATACAGACCGAAATATCCGCCAAGATATTGCCGCAGCATTTCCCCCTGAAAAATCAGCAGAAATGTACCGATACAAACTAACACCAGCTTATAGCACACCGCTGTGACCATCAGTACGACCGTACTGCTGCTGACGCTGTTTCCATCCTTCTTCATTTCATAGAGCTGCATCGGCTGTCCGCCGGTCGCGGACGGTGTGATTCCGGAATAAAAAAATCCGAGAAACGAATAGCTGATACATGTCAGAAGTCCGCTTTTTCCGCCTGCTGCCCCAAGCAGAATCCTTATGATCGTCCCTTCCATACAGACAAAGAAAAGGCCGAGTGCCACCGCCCCGGCCAGACTCATTCCCCGCATACTCTTTACCGCTGCCCAGATCTCCTGCGGCTTCTGCCCGCTAAAGCAAAACCGCAGCGTGAGTACCATCACCGCCAAAAACAGCAGTGTCTCCAAAAAATAATTTTTTCGTCCGCCTGCAGGCGTATCTTTTTTTCGAGCCTTCATATCCCTCTCCATTCTACAGGCACGCAGCACCCCAAAACATGTGCGCGCCATGACTGCGCTGCTGCGCATGCAGCACGAACATCCATCAATTCATCGCCGGACGCGGCCGCCAGTCACGACCCGTGCCAGCAGATTCCGATGCCGCTGCAGTTCCTACCGCGCAGCCCGCCTCCGAAGCCACGACCGCTGCGCTGCCCTCCACCAGCTCTGCCAGTGTCCCCTCGAATACAAGCGTTCCCACACAGCTGTCTTTTCCCAGCTGTTCATACACATCCCGCGGCGTGACAAGGGGAAACGGCTTTTGCCATTCCTGCAGGCCGACCTTCTGGGTTACACGCGCCAGCCACGACGAACAGGTGTCGTGATTTTTCTGGTCAAAGGCGATTCCAGCTAACAAAAACAAAAGCCCGATCACCATATAATGATGGGTAAAGCGTCGTTCCCATTCCGTCTTTGCCTCCTGCTGCAGCGCTTCCCTCTGCACATTCGTACATGCCACGCGGCAGACCTGATAGCGTGCGGTCGGATATTTTTTCAGAATTTTTTCCCGATTTTCCCGTTCAAAGCCCGCAAACAGCGGAATCGCCGGATTGCGTCTGCCGATGCTGTAGGCTTCTTTCAACTCCGGATCGAAGCCCAGCACGACATGCACATAATTCTGCCCGATCACTCGGCGGATGATCGAAGCAAACAGACCAGGCGTGTCTACAAAGCCAACGTAGATTGCGGACTGCGCCGCGGCATTATCCTGCTTTTTCCTATTCTTCATCGCCGCACCCTCACTGAAACTGCCAGATCCGGCGCGCCATGCGGTATCCTCCGATCACCACCGCCGCCCCGGGCGCACCTGGCAGACAGGTCAGACCGCTGATGCTGCCAAGCCGCAGCCTTCGATAGAGCTTCGGATTCTCTTTTTTTAGTGACTGCCAGAGCTTTTTTCTGCGCTGCCGCCCTTCTTTTCCGAGCATCAGCAGATGGATCGTGGAAATCGCCATCATAATCGAGCTGTTGCGGTAGAGATAGCGGCGCAGCTTCGGTTCAGTGTTCTGCACCGCGTCCGACCCGACGAACCGGTTGCCGAGCTGCGTCACGAGAATCTGCTGATCGATGCGCGACACGAGCACTTTTTCGTTAACCGACTGATCCTCGCGCCCCAGATAATAATGGTACAAATCCTCATTCAGATAATAAATCCGCTGCACGAACGGAAGCGGGCAGTTTGCAAACAGGTTGTCCACATAAAACGTATGCTCCGGGAGCTTTAACCCACAGTCATACAGCACTCCCGTCCGAAAAATCAGCGCATGCATGACAAGATACTGTTCCGGCGAAAAACAGCCGATTTCGTCCCACCTGCAGATTTTTTGCTCGGGAAAAAGATTTCCGTAGCGGACTGCTTTCGTTTTTCCCTCTTCCAGATGATCGTATACATAGTTGCAGACAACCAGGTCGGGGCGTTTTTCCTCCTTTGTCCGGCACCAGAAACGCAGGACGCTCATCAGCTTATGAAATGCAGCCTCGTCCAGCCAATCGTCCGAATCCACAACCTTGAAATAAATTCCGTTTGCGAGCATCAGCCCTGCGTTGACACCGGAACCGTGCCCGCCGTTTTTCTTGTGCACAACCCGAACCACATCCGGGTATGCACGCGCATACTGATCTGCAAGCTGTCCGGTTCTATCCGTCGACCCATCATCCACCAGAATGATTTCCAGCCCGTCGCGCTCTTTTAAAAGGGATTCCACACACCGTTCCAGATAGCTTTCCGAATTATAGCAGGGCACTGTCACCGTCAGGCACTTTCCTTCCTTTTCTCTATCGATATCCATAAAAAAACCTCCGCAGTCGTTTGTTTCATTTGCCCTTATCATAAAGACAAATTCCAAACAGCCGCAGAGGCTTTTCCGAAATTTTTTCTAAACAAAAGCTTATTTTTCTGAAGGAATTTCTTAATCCTCCGTAAGAATTAACCCGCCATATGGAAGAGATCGATCAAAAACAGCCAACTCAAGCCGTAGTAAGACACCACTGCAACAAGGTCGTTGATGGTCGTAATCAAAGGACCGGAAGCAACTGCCGGATCCACCTTGATCTTTTTGAAAAGCAGCGGAATACACGTACCAACCGCACTGGAGATCAGCATTGCCAAAAGCAGGGCGACACCGATGCACGCGGATACCGCATAGGAAAAGGCAAGGGTCTTTCCTTTGATTGCAAAAATATAGAGTCCGATCAGTACAAAGGACATCAGTCCCAACAAACCACCGTTGCATAAACCTATCTTCATTTCCTTAAAGACAAGCTCTGCCTTCTGCTTGCCTGTCAGGGATTCGTCCATCAATACCCGGATTGTCACAGCCAGGGACTGTGTGCCGACGTTACCTGCCATGTCCAGAATCAGGGACTGGAAGCACATGATGATCGGCAGCTGCGTCACAACGGTCTCGAACACGCCTACAACCGACGAAACAACCATGCCGAGCGCAAGCAGGATCAACAGCCACGGCATTCTCTTTTTCATGCTTTCCTTTAACGGCTCCTTGAGATCCTCTTCTGCCGTCAAACCAGCCAGCTTTGCGTAATCCTCGCCCATTTCGTCATCCACCAGATCGATGATGCTGCTGGATGTAATGACGCCCAACAGGCGGTTATCATTATCCAGGACAGGAACCGAATCCTCAGAATAATCCTTCAGGCGTTCGATACACTCGTCGATCTCCTCCTCCGCATATACATACGGATAAGAGGTTACAACCAGCTCCTCAAGTGGATGATCCTGCCTTGCTATAATCAGGTCTTTTAAGTCGATGGCACCGTAAAATTTCTGCTGGCTGCTTACGACAAAAATTGTAGAAATATTATCGTTTTTGGCTGCCTGACGGATCAGGCTGCTCATTGCTTCCTTCACGGTAACATTTTTCTGGATGATAATACAGTTCGTAGTCATCCTGCTGCCGATCTCATCCTCATCGAAGGATGCGATCACTTCGATATCGTGACGGACATCGTCATCCAGCAGATCGATCAACAGACGTTTTTTGCCTTTATCGAGCATACGCAGCACTTCTGCCAGTGCGTCTGTCTCCATTCCGGAAAGAATCGCCGCAGCTTTACGCGGTTCCATTTCTTTTAAGTACTCTGCTGCTTCATCTGCTTCCGTATACTCTAAAATATCCGAAAGCATATCCTTATCCAGGATCCGGTACAGCTTACAGCGTTCCTGTACCGTCAGCTTTTTGAGAACTTCCGCAAGGTCATTGGCATGGTAATCCTCCAGTCGGCTGCTCATCACCGCCGGGGAGGTATTGCTCCGGATAATGTCAATGATCTCTTGAGTATAGTCCTTTGTCTCCATCTCTCCCGTCTCCTTTCTTCTCCCAACTTGCACACAGAGACAACCGTCTTCTGCATAAATCACGCAACAAAAAGAAGCCCCTTTGCGTTGATCCACGCCTGCGGCATCTTCTGCAACCTGCTTTTCACCTGACTTGTCGTGCTATTGGATTCCATAGGACAGGAACAATAGAAACTCTATCGCCACGAAGAAGAAAGAACTGAACAGAAAAAAGGCTCAGAACGAAACGGATCTGCTGCGTCTCTGTGCTTTTTCTGCTTCCCATCCTATGCAGCGACTTCGCCCGTGAGCATCGCAGCTATCCATTTCATTCACCTGCCTTTGTCTTTGAATTTCTAAACACTATGATGTCGGGGGCAAAAGTCCCCGACCTTGATGCCTGCGGATTGTTCCGTGCTGCGCACTCCCACAATCCTGTCCGATAGTCGCATATCGTGGGATTATCATCACACTTTTATGCTCCTATCGGGGCGGGTCACAAGGCCTTTCACCCACCTATGAGCAAGCTCATGTGGGCTTAGACCTTTTGACTCTGGCATCATAAAATATAAGGGGATCGATACGAATGAAAAGAAAACAGGTAACAGCAGCATGTCTGATGGCGGCAACGATGCTGTTTTCAGGCTGCACGCCGAATATCAGTGAATATGCAGCGCGAGCGCAGCAAGCCGGAAAGAGCTTTTGGGAAGGGAAAACAACAGACGCTATGGCGCAGGACAGCGATGCTGCGGCAACAGCAGAGGGCGAGACGTCTGTAGCAGGTGAAACACAGAATGTCAGTACAGGAACCGGCACCGCTGCAGTGACCAATGAGAGGCAGGATAGCGATACTGCGACCGATGACGAGATACAGGATAGCACAACAGCGACCGGCGGCGAAGCGCAGCACGGCGATACCGCGGCAACAGCAGACAGCGAGATGCCTGCGACCGGCGAAACGCAGACCGACACCGCTACAGAATCTGCGGCAGCAACAGCTCCTCAAATTCCGGCCCTGATGACAGAAGTGACCGACTCCGTTTATGAAGCATACGCGCAGAAATCGGATGCGTTTACCGGTAAGCTGGCGGGACACGATCGCTTAAGCCGCGCAGAAAACGCAGCGCTGACGGCAGTTCTTTCGCAGAAGGAGTACGGTGACAAGACGCTTTGCCTGCAGAACATGGCTAAGTATGACAGCAACGCAAATGAAAGCTTTCTGCTGATGTTTGAGAGCACACCGTTGACAGCGCGCGGGCGGATTTCCGGCGATCTCTGGTATTATGACGGCGAGTCGGCAAGGCTTCTGGAAAAAGGAATCGTCGTGACCGGACTGCAGCAGGTGACGGGAATTGGGAATCCGTTTGTTATTCTGGAAACGGAAGTCTCCGGCAAAAAACAGGCGGCTGTCTGGACGGTAAAAGATCAGAAGTGTGAAAAGCTTCTGGAGGATTCCGAGACGATCGAAGCGACAAAGGACGGCGTTTGTACGTTTTATCCTGCGGAGAAGACTGTGTACGATCCGCTTGTTTCGGAATGGGACAGTGCAGAAGAGACGATTCCTGTTTATTATGAAAGAACAGCGGACGGATTTGCAGAGCGTTCGTATCGGGAGCTGACAGCGTCGGAATATTTGGCGTATGTGTCTGCAGAGGATTCGGATGAAGAGGCACAGGCGTGGAAGGAAAAGCTGGAAGAGCAGTTCTACACGCAGACGGATGAAAATACAGAATATACCTATTGGTTTTATGCAATTGGGGAGGACAAAATTGCCTATCGCTGCAGAGAAGCCGGGCAGTCGGTCGGACAGGAAGAAGGAATCGATCATGCGGTTGCGAAGTACAGCTGGTGTATCAGCAGCCTGGATCAGGGAAAGCTGACCAAAGCATCGGAGACGATCAGCGGGGATGGATTTTTCTTTCCGTCGAGATTGGAGCAGGAAGAAGCGCTGGAGAGCCTGGAGGATATTCCAAACGAATTTACGAAAAACCGGTTGAATAAAGTGCAGAAAATAGCCCGCGCGGCGGTCGGTCAGGCGGTTGCACAGATTCTGGAGGTACAGGAGTACCCGGACGATGCGCTGTGTTTTGCAGAGACGGCGGATTACGATGGGAACGGCAAAAAAGAAACATTTGCGGCGATCGGCAGGTACGACGGAGCGTTCGGCGCGCCGGTATGCGACCTGTGGTTTGTCGGCGCGGACGGCGTGGTTTTGGAAGAAGAGAATTTTGCCTTTAAGGAGCTGGAAAAGCTGGGAAGCGCCTTTGTGCTGTATCGTGGCTACGAAGTGTCCGGCGTCAGCGACATGCTGTTTGGTGTGCAGGAGCAAGGAGCAGTGCGCCTGTTAAAACAGATGGGGCACTTTGAGCTGGACGATGACGGCGATCTGATGGCATGGACTGCCGGGACAGAAGCCGCGCCGGGATATTATGACATCAGCCTGCGCACACTGACAGAGTATCGATTAGAAGAAATCCGTGAAAAAGAGCTGTTACAGTATAAAAACGGCAAAGCAGTGTTAAAGAGTATCCTGCGGCAGGTTGGATCAGATTCCGGGAAAATACAGATTTTATCCGGGGAAAACGATAGGATTCATGTCAACTTTTCGGACGCGGAAGGAAGCTGGTACGAGACATGGAAAGTGGAAAACGACAGACTTGTACTGACAGACAGCGGAGAAGGCAGTGTAAAAGAGGTTCATGAAAGCAGTGATGTGTCCGGACAAAACGCAGTCAGTCAAAACAGCGCTGTATCTGACCGGGAAGCAGGCAGCATCAGTGAAAACAATGCGGCAGCATCCGACCGGACAGGCAGCATCGGCACGAGGTCTGTGACAAAGAGCGGGCAAAAGTCAGAAAACGGGACAGAAAGCCCTGCCTTTGACTTCTCTGCGCCCGATGGGACAGCAAAGGAAACTCAGACAGAACAAGAATAGGAAATTACAAAAATATGGCATTTGCACATTTGCACGTCCATACAGAGTACAGCCTGCTGGACGGTTCCAATAAAATCAAAGAATATGTAAAACGAGTCAAGGAGCTGGGCATGACGGCTGCGGCGATTACCGACCATGGCGCAATGTACGGTGTGATCGATTTTTACCGTGCGGCGCGGGCAGAGGGTATCAATCCGATTTTGGGCTGTGAGGTCTATGTTGCGCCCAATTCCCGTTTTGACCGGGAGATTACCGGCGGGGATGACCGGTATTACCATCTGGTGCTTCTGGCGGAAAATAATACTGGTTACGCGAATCTGAGCAAAATCGTCAGCCGCGGTTTTACGGAGGGGTACTATTACAAGCCGCGTGTCGATATGGAGGTTCTGGAGGAATTTCACGAGGGAATTATTGCGCTGTCTGCGTGTCTGGCAGGTGAAGTGCCGCGCTATATCCAGAAAGGACTGCCGGAGGAAGCAAAAAAATGCGCATTAAAGTATCAGTCGATTTTTGGGAAGGATAATTATTTTCTGGAACTGCAGGATCATGGGATCCCGGAGCAGCAGACCGTAAACATGGCGCTTTTACAGATGTCGCGGGAACTGGACATTCCGTTAGTATGCACGAACGACGTGCACTACACCTATGCGGAGGACGCAAAGCCCCACGATATCCTTCTGTGTATCCAGACCGGCAAAAAGCTTTCCGACGAAAACCGGATGCGTTACGAGGGCGGTCAGTATTTCGTCAAAAGCGAAGAAGAGATGAAGGGACTGTTTCCCTATGCGTGGGAGGCAGTGGAAAATACACAGCGAATTGCAGACCGCTGTCATGTGGAAATCGAGTTTGGTAAGACGAAGCTGCCGCATTTTGATGTGCCGGAGGGCTATGATTCCTGGGGATATTTGAATAAGCTGTGCACTGACGGCATGAAAGAGCGCTATCCGGAGGACGACGGCACGCTGCAGAAGCGTCTGGAATACGAGCTGGGTATTATCAAGCGCATGGGATATGTGGACTATTTCCTGATCGTGTGGGATTTTATCAACTATGCCAGAGAAAACGGTATTCCGGTAGGACCTGGACGTGGAAGCGCAGCTGGAAGCATCGTTTCCTACTGCCTGCATATCACGAATATTGATCCGATCCGTTATAGCCTGCTGTTTGAGCGTTTCCTGAACCCGGAACGAGTTTCCATGCCGGATATCGATATCGACTTCTGTTATGAACGCAGACAGGAGGTTATCGATTATGTCGGACGCAAATATGGAAAAGAAAAGGTTGTGCAGATTGTCACATTCGGTACGCTGGCGGCAAAGGGTGTTATCCGCGACGTCGGGCGCGTCATGGATCTGCCGTATTCCTTTGTGGATTCGATTGCAAAAATGATTCCGAACGAGCTGAACATGACGATTGATAAAGCGCTGTCAATGAACGCAGAGCTGCGCAAGCTCTACGAGAGCGATGAACAGGTGCACGTGCTGATTGATATGAGTAAACGGCTGGAGGGATTGCCGCGCCACACCTCGATGCACGCAGCAGGGGTTGTGATCTGTCCGGAGGCGGCAGATCATTTTGTACCGCTTTCACGGGGGTCGGATGGTTCGATCACAACGCAGTTTACGATGACGACGCTGGAAGAGCTCGGACTGTTAAAAATGGACTTTCTGGGGCTTCGAACCCTGACAGTAATCGACCACGCGGTCAAGATGATTGAGCATGACACCGGTGTGAAGCTCGATATGGAGCATCTGGATTATAACGATAAAAAAGTGCTGGATTCGCTCTGCACCGGCAGGACGGACGGCGTGTTCCAGCTGGAAAGCGGCGGGATGAAAAGCTTCATGAAGGAGCTAAAGCCCCAGAACCTGGAGGATATCATCGCGGGTATTTCCCTGTACCGTCCCGGGCCGATGGACTTTATTCCAAAATATATTAAAGGAAAAAACAATCACGACGAGATCACCTATTCCTGTCCGGAGCTGGAACCGATCCTGTCTCCGACCTACGGCTGTATCGTGTATCAGGAGCAGGTTATGCAGATTGTGCGCGACCTCGGCGGCTACACGATGGGACGAAGCGACCTGGTTCGCCGTGCGATGAGCAAGAAAAAGCAGTCTGTCATGGAAAAAGAACGGGCGAATTTCGTTTACGGCAATCCCGAAGAGGGCGTGCCCGGCTGTGTGGCCCGGGGCATTCCGGAAAAGGTCGGTCTGGAAATTTACGCGGAAATGATGGATTTTGCAAAATACGCGTTCAACAAGTCCCACGCCGCATGCTACGCGGTTGTCGCTTACCAGACGGCTTACCTGAAATATTATTATCCGGTGGAATTTATGGCGTCCCTGATGACTTCTGTAATCGATAACCCCGGAAAAGTGGCGGAATACATTCTGGTCTGCCGCCAGATGGGAATCGCAATTCTGCCGCCGGATATCAACGAGGGAGAGCCGGGATTTTCGGTATCGGGAAAATCAATCCGGTACGGACTGACTGCGATCAAGGGTGTAGGACACCCGGTTGCGGACGCGGTGATCGCAGAACGGAAGCTGCGGGGCGTGTTCAAAAACCTGCAGGATTTTCTTTCCAGAATGTCCGATACGGAAGTCAACAAGCGCAACGTGGAAAACTTCATTAAAGCGGGCGCATTCGACAGCCTTGAGGGAACGCGCAAGCAGTTTATGAGTGTATTTGCGCAGCTGATGGATCAGAATCAGCAGAACCGGAAAAATAATATGGCGGGACAGCTTTCCTTATTCGATCTGGTGGACGAGTCGGAAAAGAAAAACTATGAAATCCGTTTCCCGGATGTCGGGGAATATCCGAAGGAGATTCTTCTGACCTTTGAAAAAGAAGTGCTCGGTGTGTATGTCAGCGGACATCCGCTGCAGGAATACGAGCAGCTCTGGCGCAGGAATATTTCTAATACAACGGCAGATTTTATGCTGGATGAGGAGACAAACAGCGTCCATATTCAGGACGGAGCAAAGGCGGTTATCGGCGGAATTATTGAGGAAAAGAAGATCAAATATACCAAAAACGATAAGATGATGGCGTTTTTACAGGTGGAGGATCTGGTTGGAACGATTGAAGTTATCGTCTTCCCGAAAACCTATGAGCAGTACGGCAGCAAGCTGATGGAGGATGAAAAGGTTCTCCTGCGGGGGCGTGTTTCCGCAGAGGAGGACAAAGATGCGAAGCTGATCTGTGAATCCGTGCAGACGTTTGACGAAATCCCCAAAAAGCTCTGGATTAAGTTTCCGACGATGGAAGCCTATCAGCAGCAGGAAAAAAAGCTGCTTTCGGCAATCGCAGCTTCCGACGGCAAGGATACCGTGGTGATTTATGTGGAAAATCCGCGCGCGATGAAGCAGCTTGGGGCGAATCAGACCGTTCATGGGGACGAGGCGCTTTTAAAGCAGCTGGAAGAGTTGTTTGGAGAAGAAAACGTAAAGCTGATGTAAGTTTCACAAAACCATTGAAAAGAAAGCCCGTTTCGATTAAAATAAAAAATGGTTTTACGGATTTTGAAATCTTAAGATTGAAGTCCAGCCCGCAGCGGCAGACAGGAGGAACAATGGCAGCTAAGATAAAGACAATTGGAGTTCTTACAAGCGGCGGAGATGCGCCGGGTATGAATGCGGCAATCCGTGCGGTTGTTCGGAAAGCGATTTGCAACGGCGTCAAAGTAAAAGGCATTAAAAAAGGCTATCAGGGCCTGTTAAATGAAGAAATCATAGATATGGATGCCCGCAGTGTTTCGGATACCATCCAGAAGGGCGGTACGATTCTGGGAACCGCACGTTGTCTGGAATTTAAGACCGAAGCCGGACAGAAAAAGGGCGCGGAGATCTGCCGCAGACACGGCATCGACGGTCTGGTTGTTATCGGCGGCGATGGCTCTTACAGAGGTGCGCAGGCGATGTCCAGACTTGGAATCAATACGATTGGTCTGCCGGGCACGATCGATCTGGATATTGCATGTACCGAATATACGATCGGTTTCGACACGGCAGTCAATACCGCGATGCAGGCAATCGATAAGGTAAGGGATACTTCGTCTTCACATGAACGCTGCAGTATTATCGAAGTAATGGGCAGAAATGCCGGTTATATCGCACTGTGGTGCGGCGTCGGCACCGGCGCGGAGGATATCCTTCTTCCTGAAAAGTACGACTATGACGAGCAGCAGCTGATTAACAATATTATCAACAACCGTAAAAAGGGCAAAACCCACCATCTGATCATCAATGCAGAAGGTATCGGTCATTCTACTTCCATGGCGAAGAGAATTGAAGCTGCAACGGGTGTGGAAACCAGAGCAACCATCCTGGGGTACATGCAGCGAGGCGGCAGCCCGACCTGTCTGGATCGTTATTATGCTTCTATCATGGGCGCTTATGCGGCAGACATCCTCTGCGCAGGCAGCTCGAACCGTGTTGTGGCTTACAAACACGGTGAATTTGTAGACTATGATATCGAGGAAGCGCTTGCGATGCAGAAAGAGATTCCCGAATATCATTATCAGGTCAGCAAAGCGCTGGCCACCTGACGATACAGGACGCAAAGGGGCGGCTGCACACGAAACGTGTGTGGCCGTTGTGCGTTTTCATAAAGATCAACGGAGGAACCTGCATGATTACTGCAGCATCCAACAGCCGGATCAAAAGGCTGGTACAATTGAATCAAAAGTCGAAGCTGCGCAGAACGGAGGACGTTTTTCTGGCAGAGGGTGTGAAGATGTTTCTGGAAGCACCGAGAGAGCAGCTGCAGGAGGTCTATGTTTCGGAATCCTTTCTGGAAAAGTGCAGCTGCAGGGAGCATCTGGAAGAGGTTGGCTACGAAGTCGTTTCCGACAGCGTTTTTTCTAAAATATCGGATACCTGCACGCCACAGGGTGTTTTATGCGTGCTGAAACAGTTTCACTATAATATAGAAGAAATGCTGCGGGACAAAGCACCGCTGTTTCTGCTTCTGGAAAATATACAGGACCCCGGCAACCTCGGTACGATGCTGCGAACCGGTGAGGGCGCAGGCGTTTCCGGGATTATCATGAGCCGGGATACAGTCGATTTGTACAACCCGAAGGTTATCCGTTCGACGATGGGCAGCATCTACCGCGTTCCGTTTTATTATGCGGACGATTTTGCGGCGGCGGTTCATCAGGTACAGCGGGCGGGTGTCAGCGTATACGCGGCGCATCTGCGCGGGAAAAATTCCTATGCCTGTCAGGATTATACAAAGGGGACGGCATTTCTGATCGGTAACGAGGGCAACGGCCTGCGGGAAGAGACTGCAGAGCTTGCGGACTGTTATATCCGAATTCCGATGGAGGGCAAAGTGGAGTCGTTAAATGCAGCGGTGGCGTCTTCGATTCTGATGTATGAAGCGCATCGGCAGAGGGCGACGATTGAAAAATAACATTTTTCAAGCTCGAGATTTGTGTCTGCGCGCACTTGACACAAACTCGACATGCGCAAAAAGCGTGCGCAGAAATGAGAGGCACAGATGAAAATCGGTTTTATCGGACTTGGAAATATGGCGCAGGCGATGATTGGAGGAGTTTTGAGAAATCACCTGGCTGTGCCGGAGGAAATTTACGGTTCTGCAAAAACGGCGGAGACCGAAAGCAAAGTACATGAAATGTTTGGCATCACGGTGACAGGCGATAACCTGGAAACCGCGCGGCAGGCAGAGCTTTTGATTCTTGCCGTAAAGCCGCAGTTTCTGGAGAAAGTGATCGGACAGATCAGCGACATTGACCTGACCGGTAAGACGATTCTGAGCATTGCGGCAGGCAAAAGCCTTGCGTGGCTGGAAGAGCAGTTCTGCGCGCCGCTTCCGTTTGTGCGTGCGATGCCCAATACGCCGGCACTGGTCGGGGAAGGCTGTACCGGAGTCTGCTATGGCAGCAGGGTAACTCCTGAGATGAAAGAAAAAACGGCGGCTGTCCTGGACAGTTTCGGCAAGACGGTTGAGCTTCCGGAACGCCTGATGGATGTGCTGACCGGCGTCAGCGGCTGTGCGCCTGCCTGGATTTTTATACTGATCGAGGCGATGGCGGACGGTGCAGTTGCGGAAGGCATGCCGCGCAGCCAGGCATATGAATGCGCTGCACAGGCTGTGCTCGGCAGCGCGAAGCTGATGCTTGAGACCGGAAAGCATCCGGGAGAGTTAAAGGATATGGTCTGCTCCCCGGCAGGCTCCACAATTCAGGCGGTACGCGTTTTAGAGGAAAAAGGCTTCCGCGGCGCAGTGACCGATGCGGTTATCACTGCGGTGGAAAAGTCCAGAAGCCTGTAAAATAGTTTGTTACAAAAATGTTAAAAACAGGAATAAAGGAAGATCTGATGGAAAAAATAATCCCGTCAGGTCTTCTTTTTTTATAAAAAATCGAAAAAACCGCAGAAAATGGCTGTCCTTTTTATGAAAAGAGAATTTACTATGTTAAAGTGGCATTTGTTGAAAACTTTGAAAAATAGTAAGAAAAAGGCGATGATTTCGGAGGTTTGTTGTAAAAATATCACAATAGAAGAAAAACTTTTGTGGGGAACTAACGGAAATTTGTGGTTCCGGGTGAACGGCTTGACATTTGATTGTAATATTGCTATCATATCATGCGTAACAATTGTTAATAAGTTTGTAACAATTGAAACAGCTCTGTAACAGGGAGCGTCCCACAAAAAGCTCCTGAATTTCACCGGCAGAATGGCTGGGGAAGCAGAGTAAGATTTATGGAGGTAAGAATGAACGGAAAAGGCAGAAAGTTGTTTCGTAGTGCAGTCGGCATTTTAACATCTGTTATGATGATGGGTGCATATACGACAACCGCTATGGCAAGTGGTATCGGTGTCATTGATGCGAAAGACATGCTGGACATTCATGCAGAAGCAAATACAGCGTCTGCGGTGATTGGTCAGGTCATGGAGGACGGTCATGTGGCGATCCTTGCAAAGTACAACGACTGGGTGCAGATCCAGGCGGGAGAAATTGCAGGATGGGTACCGGCTGAAAATCTGGTCGAGACAGAGATTTCCAACGAAGAGGCTGTTGCAGCCAATGAGCAGGTGATCGCTGAACGGACAGGAGAAACAGCATCCGAAGATGAATTCTTTGCAGAGGAAGAAGTACAGCAGGATGAAACAGCAGCTTTACAGGCAGAGGCGAGTGAAGCAGCACAGAATGAGATAGAAGAAGTACAGGCAGCCGAGGAAGCAGCCCGCATCGAAGCGGAAGCGCAGGCAAAGGCAGCAGCCGAGGAAGCAGCACGCATCGAAGCGGAGGCGCAGGCAAAGGCAGCAGCCGAGGAAGCAGCACGCATCGAAGCGGAGGCCCAGCAGGCAGCTTTGGCAGCCCAGACGGCACAGACCGCAGCGATATCCGCAGAGGAATTAAAACTGCTTGCAAATATTATTTACTGTGAAGCAGGCAGTGAATCCTACGTTGGCAAGGTTGCGGTAGGCAATGTCATCATGAACCGCGTCAAGAGTGCATCGCAGCCCAATACGATCACCGAGGTTGTTTACGCAAAAGGGCAGTTTTCCCCTGTTAGAAACGGTTCGCTGCAGAGGGCACTGAGCAGTGACAAGGCAGATGCAGCCTGCTATCAGGCAGCAATCGAAGCATTAGCCGGTGCACAGCCGGTCGGCGGCAAGCTGTTTTTCAGAAGAAATAACGGTCGTTCCGGACAGGTAATCGGACATCACGTTTTTTACTAAAACAGTATCATAGCCGGGGCATTTGGCCCAATAGCATTATAAGGGAATCGTCAGAAGAGGATAGGGAAAAACTGTTGTTTCTGACAGAAAAAGAACGAAAAAAGGCATGTGGAAAAGGATTGTTTTTCACACGCCTTTTTTGTAGTCGTGACAATAGAAGCCTCGCAGGGCGCACACTTGACAGTAATTGACGGATTTGATATGATGACGCTAATCATGTAATATAATTGTAATATTTGATGAGCCGATTTTGGGAACGCCAAAGGCGCGGAAAATCAATGGAGGTTCAGCTATCGTTACTGTCTGCGGATATGAGGGGATAGAAAGGATCATCGATTTATGGGCTGGAGCAGAAAATCTGAGAAAAGGGGGAAGCACTGGCTGCGGGCTGCAGCGCTGGGAGTTGTCTTTTTGTGGACGGCCGGAAGCAGTCTGCAGGCAGAGGCAGAATCGAGCAAAAGCGCGCACTGGCACAAGGGCGTTGGCGTGGAGGCGTGGCTGACAGGAGCGGATAAGGAACAGGTCAGTCCGAACGCAGCATCCCAAAATGATGCGGCAGATACAGCGATCGCCGCAGTCGGCGGGCAGGAAACGGATGCAGCGTCCGACAGTGCGGACAGCAAAACCAAAGCTTCGTCCGGTGATGGAATGAAAATGGACGACCTGACCGGCACAATCGTGATGACGAGCGTTCAGAATGTATTGAATGTCAGGACGGAACCGGACAGCGAGGCAGAGCTTGCAGGGTATTTGTATGCAGACTGTGGCGGTACAGTGCTGGAACAAAAGGACGGCTGGACAAAGCTTGAGTCCGGCGAACTGACCGGCTGGGCAAATAACGGTTATCTGCTGTTTGGGGAAGAAGCTCGGAAAGAGGCAAAAGACGCGGGACGGATTGTGGCAACGACCAAAACAGGCGCTTTGAGAATCCGGAAAGAACCTTCAGCAGATGCTGCGATTTATGATCTGCTGGAAGAAGGTGCAAAGTATGAGGTCGTGGATGAAGAGCAGATCCGTTTCAGCGAGGATCAGGAAATCACGGCGGACTGGGTTGCGGTCAATTACGGCGGAAAGACCGGATATGTGTCTTCGGAATATGTCCAGGTTGATTTTGAAATCGATTACGGAGAGACGGTTGAGCAGGTAAAAGCGCGCGAGGAAGCGGAAACGGCGAGACTGCAGGCGGAAAAAGAAGCTGCCGCACAGAAACAGAAGCAGGAAAAGGCAGCGCAGGCGGAAAAGGAAGCGAACAAGGCTGCTGCACTGGCAGCGGACGACAGCGTGCTTTTGGCGGCGCTCATTCAGTGTGAAGCAGGAGAAGAGCCCTACGAAGGACAGGTGGCTGTCGGCGCAGTCGTGATGAATCGGGTCAGAAGCGGCGCTTATCCGAATACGGTCAAGGGAGTTATCTATGCTTCGGGACAGTTTACACCGGCGGGAAGCGGACAGGTTGGACGCGTTGTCGCAAGTGGAAAGATCAAGGCAAGCTGCCTGCAGGCGGCACAGGAAGCGATGGCGGGAAGCACCCCGGTTGGAATAGCGACGCATTTTAGACGGGCAGGAAGCAGGGAAGGTATTGTGATCGGACATCATGTATTTTGGTAGACGGGGCATGATTTTTGTAGTATGATAGTCATAAGTCACAGGAAAGGAGGAGTTACATGACGGAAGTATTTGCCTGGCTGGCTCTGTTGATTTTACTTGTGCTGATTGAGCTTGCGACGATGGGACTGACGACAATCTGGTTTGCAGCCGGAGCTCTTGTTGCGACGATAGCAGCTGCCTGTGGTGCGCCGGTTCTGGTGCAGGTCATCCTGTTTTTGGTAGTGTCCGTGCTGATGCTTGTTTTTACAAGACCGGTTGCCATGCGCTATTTCAATGTTGGAAGGGCGAAGACCAATGTGGACAGCATGCTTGGGGAACGCGGTATCGTGACCGGCAGGATTGATAACCTGCACAGTTGCGGACAGGTTACGCTCAAAGGCATGGAGTGGTCAGCAAGATCTCAGGAAACTGAGGGGACGATTGAAGAGGGTACCGTCGTCATTGTAAAAAAGATCGACGGCGTGAAGCTGATCGTTGTTCCGGACGAGATCGAAACAGAAGAACCTGTAACAAACAGCAGCGAGGCTGCTGACAACATGCGGTAAGACCGCGGAAATGAGGGTAATTATGATAGGTGGACTGGTAATACTCATTATTTTAATTCTGGCAATTGCAATTGTAGCGTCCTGCATCAAGATCGTACCGCAGGCGCAGGCTTATGTCGTAGAACGTCTCGGCGCATATCAGGATACCTGGAGCGTTGGCCTTCACTTTAAAGTGCCGATTGTCGATAAAGTTGCAAAGCGCGTACTGTTAAAGGAACAGGTAGCGGATTTCCCGCCTCAGCCCGTTATCACAAAGGATAACGTTACGATGCGGATTGATACCGTTGTCTTTTTCCAGATCACAGATCCCAAGCTGTTTACCTACGGAGTTGAAAATCCGATCATGGCGATTGAAAACCTGACTGCGACAACCCTGCGTAACATCATCGGAGATCTGGAACTGGACCAGACCCTGACCTCCCGTGAAACGATCAATGCCAAGATGCGTGCATCCCTGGATATCGCAACCGATCCCTGGGGCATTAAGGTAAACCGTGTCGAATTAAAGAACATCATTCCTCCCGCAGCAATTCAGGATGCGATGGAGAAGCAGATGAAGGCAGAGCGTGAACGCCGTGAAGCGATCCTGCGTGCCGAAGGTGAAAAGAAATCTACCATTCTGGTAGCAGAAGGTAAAAAGGAATCCGCAATTCTGGAAGCAGAGGCAGAAAAGCAGTCTGCAATCCTGCGCGCAGAAGCAGAGAAAGAAAAGATGATCCGTGAGGCAGAAGGTGAAGCGGAAGCAATCCTGAAAGTCCAGCAGGCGACTGCAAACGGTCTGCGTTTCATCAAGGATGCAGGAGCGGATGATTCTGTACTTCGTTTAAAGAGTCTGGAGGCTCTGGAAAAGGTTGCGGACGGCAAGTCTACAAAGATCATCATTCCGTCCGAAATTCAGAACATGGCGGGACTGCTGACCAGTGCGAAGGAGCTTTTAAGCGACAAATAAGCTCGCACGTGCCATCTTCGATGCGATCCGTTGCCTGACAGCGTATTTCATCTTTACAAAAAAGGACCGTACATTCTATAATGGATGTACGGTTTTTTATCGTATAGGAAACTTCGTTTCCATACGATAAAAATGCTCCGCGAGGATCGCACTGCAGCGGAATGGAAGAATGTCGCTTGCGCGATCCGCTGCAGGCGGAGAATCCTGCTTCGCAGGATTTTATGAAGAGGAGGATACATCATGGACCTGACAGGACGTCATTTTTTGAAATTACTGGATTATACGCCGGAGGAAATCAATTATTTAATCGACCTTGCAGCGGAGCTGAAACGCCTCAAAAAAGCAGGCATTCCGGTCGATACCTTACGGGGCAAAAATGTTGCACTGATTTTTGAAAAGACCAGCACGAGAACCCGCAGCTCCTTTGAGGTTGCTGCACACGATCTTGGCATGGGATGTACCTACCTCGATCCGTCCAGCTCCCAGATCGGCAAAAAAGAGAGCATTCGCGACACCGCACGCGTTCTGGGACGGATGTTTGAAGGAATCGAATACCGCGGTTACGGACAGGAAATCGTAGAAGAGCTTGCAAAATATGCAGGTGTTCCGGTATGGAACGGTCTGACTAATGAGTTCCATCCGACCCAGATGCTGGCTGACCTTTTGACGATTCGCGAGCATCTTGGAAAGCTGAAAGGTGTGAAGCTGGTTTATATGGGAGACGCCCGCTACAACATGGGCAATTCCTACATGGTCGTATGTGCGAAGATGGGCATGCACTTTACCGCCTGCGCTCCGTCCCGTTATTTCCCGGACAAGGCTCTGGTTGAGCAGTGTCAGGAAATTGCAAAGCAGACCGGCGGCAGCATTACGCTGACCGAAGACGTAGAGAATGGAACAAAGAATGCGGACGTCATCTGCACCGACGTATGGGTTTCGATGGGCGAGCCGGATGCGGTATGGATGGAGCGTATCGAAGACCTGATGCCTTATCAGGTAAACCGCAAAGTGATGCAGAATGCCGGGAATGCGATTTTCATGCACTGCCTGCCTGCATACCATGACCGCAACACCCAGATCGGCAGAGAAATCGGCGAGCGCTTCGGTATCTATGAGATGGAAGTGACGGATGAAGTCTTTGAATCCGACGCATCGGTTGTATTCGACGAGGCAGAAAACCGCATGCACACCATTAAGGCAGTGATGGCAGCGACGCTGGGCTGGAAAAATCCGTCAGAGGCATAACGGAAGGACAGCAGCGTTTGCTTCGGTGTCTGGCAATAGGACGGGCACAAAGTATTCTGCTGCTGAAAAGGAGAAGAGTTCATGTTGGATCAAAAGAAGCTGGACAGCCTCCTTGCAGGCTGTCGGTTTTGGAAAAAGGTTCAGTGCTTTGAAACGGTGGATTCAACGAATCTGATTGTCAAAGACTGGGCACGGCAGGGCGCAGAAGAAGGAAGGTGCGCAGTTGCGGAGGCACAGACGGCAGGACGCGGCAGAAGGGGAAGAAGCTGGATTTCCCCGCCCGGAGAAAATCTGTATTTCAGCATTTTGCTGCGCCCACAGGCGGAAGCGTCTCATGTGGCGATGATTACACTGCTGATGGCGATCGCCGTAACGCAGGGCGTACGGGAGCTTCATCTGGATGCGAAGATCAAATGGCCGAACGACGTGGTAATAAACGGAAAGAAAATCTGCGGAATTTTGACGGAGATGTATCAGTCTGCAGCCGGCAGCTTTTTCCTTGTGATCGGGACGGGAATCAACGTCAATCAGAAGGAATTTCCGGAAGAGGTAAAAAAGACAGCTGGTTCTCTGGCACTGGAATTGGGAGCCGATGTGGACCGGGAAGTGCTTCTTGCATCCGTGCTGAGACATTTTTTGGATTGCTACGACAGCTTTCTGGAAACAATGGATTTGAGCGGACAAAAAGAGCTTTACGAGAGCTTTCTCGTCAATAAAGGACGCGTTGTGGAGGTACTGGATCCCAAAGGCGAATGGCAGGGAACGGCGATCGGCATCGAGAAGACCGGAGAGCTGCTCGTCCGGAGAGAGGACGGTTCCGTTGAAGCGGTCTATGCCGGAGAAGTATCAGTGAGAGGAATATATGGATATGTCTGAAACAGGAAAATTGGGAGAAAAAATCGTGCTCTGCGGGGCGAACGCCTACGAGCAGAAATATTATTTTAATCCCAGATTCAGCAAAATCCCACAGTCCGTCCAGGATGAGCTGCACATTATCTGCGTGCTGTTTACCCGGGAAGTGGGAGGAATTTTTACGATCGTATTTGAAGAGGACGGAACGCTCGCGTTTGAAACCAATGCGGCAGACGATGATTTATTATATGATGAAATTTCGAGCGGACTTCTGATTGCGGAAATCAAAAGAAACCGTCAGGAGCTTTTGGAATCTCTGACTTTGTATTATCGGGTTTTTATTCTCGGTGAGGATGTGTCCGCGCTTCTGGAGGAAGAAGATTAAAAAATAAGTTACTGTTCACCTGCGGCATTGGCAAATAGCGTGCGCAGAAATGAGAGGAAAGAATGATTTTAGTAATTGATGTAGGAAATACAAATATTACATTCGGTGTATACGAGTCCAAAAAACTGGTTACGACGTTTCGGATGACATCCCGGACGATGCGTACTTCGGACGAATACGGCACGGAGATTCTGGCGATGCTGCAGAACAATCAGATCGACCGCCGGAAGGTCGGGGGTGCAATCATTGCGAGCGTTGTGCCGAAGGTCATGCATGCGCTGATCGGCGCGGTTGTGCGCTATCTGCATACCGAACCGCTGATCGTCGGCAGTGGAATCAAAACCGGCATCAAGATCACTTCCGAGAACCCCAAGGAAATCGGACCGGACAGAATTGTGGACGTAGTCGCCGCTTATGAAAAGTACGGCGGTCCTGTGCTGGTTCTGGATTTCGGAACAGCGACGACCTACGATCTCGTTACAGAGGACGGAAGATTCGGTGTCGGCATCACCGCACCCGGCATTCGAATTTCTGCAAAGGCGCTGTGGGAGGATACGGCACGCCTGCCGGAGGTTGAAATCAAGAAGCCCGATTCCATTCTGGCGCGGGAAACGATTTCCAGTATGCAGGCAGGTCTGGTTTACGGACAGATCGGTCAGACCGAATATATCATCAATCAGGTCAAAAAAGAAACCGGTATCATAGACCTGAAGGTCGTTGCGACCGGCGGACTGGGACGGATTATTGCCGATGAAACAGATACCATCGACATTTACGACAGCGCTCTGACGCTGGATGGACTGCGGATTCTGTACGAAAAAAACTGCAGCGGAAAATAAGTTCCGGGCAGCAGAAGTGTGTGTTCTGCTGTGGGAAAACGCAGGAAGTAAAAATGCTTCCGAAAAAGGAGGAGTATGAAACAGCTTACGATCGGAAACGTGAGCCTTGCAAATCCTGTGATTTTAGCGCCAATGGCAGGTGTCAGCGACCTGCCATTTCGTTTGCTCTGCCATGAGCAGGGAGCAGGAATGGTCTGTTCGGAAATGATCAGCGCAAAGGCGATTCTTTATCATAACAAAAATACCGAAGAACTGATGCAGATCCATCCGGACGAGGGACCGGTTTCCCTGCAGCTGTTCGGCTCCGATCCGGATATCGTCAGTGAGATGGCCAAAAAGATCGAGGAGCGTCCATTTTCTGTTTTGGACCTGAATATGGGCTGTCCGGTACCAAAGGTGGTCAACAACGGCGAGGGCAGCGCCCTGATGAAAAATCCCCTGTTGGCGGGGAAAATTATCGAAAAAACGGCAAAAGCGATTCAAAAGCCCCTGACGGTAAAAATTCGCAAGGGCTTCGATGATGCGCATGTCAATGCGGTTGAAATGGCAAAGATCGCGCAAGAATCCGGCGCTGCGGCTGTTGCGGTGCACGGCAGGACGCGGGAGCAGTATTATTCCGGAACGGCGGATTGGGACATCATTGCGCAGGTAAAGCAGGCGGTAAAAATTCCTGTTATCGGCAACGGGGATGTCGTGGACGCGGCAAGTGCGCTGCGGCTGTTTGAGCAGACCGGCTGCGACGGCATTATGGTCGGACGCGGCGCACAGGGCAACCCGTGGATTTTCCGGGAAATTCTGGCAGCGCTGGAAGACCGCGAAATTCCGGCACGCCCGAACCGCCGGGAGCTGTACGAGATGATTGTTCGGCATGCGCAGCTGTCCTGCACCTACAAAGGCGAATATATCACTGTGCGCGAAATGCGCAAGCATCTGGCGTGGTACACGACCGGCCTTCCCCACGCGGCCGGGCTGCGCAGGCAGATCAATAGCATGGAAACGATGGAAGAGCTGATGGAGGGAATGAAACTGCTGCTGGAAGCATAAACTGGCGTATGAGAGAAATCGCTTATTTTATGCTGGAGCCGCGTGCCGGGGAAGCGCTGTCCTCCCGTTTGGGCAGCCGCGCACTTCGCTGGGAAACGCCTCGACTGGAACGTTTTTTGTGGCGCGGCTATCGGGTCAGCCTGTATCTGTTTCCCTGCCGCCTCGAGGGCACGAAGCGACTGCACTGGTGGATGGAGCGGATTGGAAGCGCGTTGGAAGAACAGGGGACTGTGCTTTGGCTTGCGCCGGAGCTGGAAGCCGCCTGGGAGGATTGGCAGCCGCCATTGCCGGATGCCGCGCTGGCGGCAGAAATTCTGCGCGGTCAGCCGTTTCGAGAAAATTTGGTGCTGCTTGCGGATACAGAGGAAACAACGGGACAATGGAGCCGTGGACGCGAAAACGGTATCCGTCCCGTGTCTCGTCTCTGGCAGGAGGACTTTTTGCGTCTGGTGTCCGTAGATTTAAACGGCTTGTATCTGGTGGGGCAAAAGGAAGCAGCGTGGGAGCATTTTTCAGACTGGCTGTATGAGGAAAGCGGTCTGCCAGTCTGTTTTGTAAATAGAATACCAGAAACAGATGGACGGAAAACCGTTCTTGTGGAGCTTCGGGCAAATGCCCGGATTTTGAAGGAACATCCGGAATTTGGAAGCCTGTATGTGGATTTGACGTCTGATGTCGAAAAAAGGCGGCAAATCAGGGAAAAAAGAGCCGATATCTCCTATATCTCCGCCCGAAATTACCTTGACACTGCCCTGAAAGCACGGTATAATGCGATTTGATTAAAAGAAACGAAAGGGCGCGGGAAAATATCCCTGCGCCCGAGATTTTTCATGAGGTAAAAGGAAAAGCAAAATGGAAGAAAAAAAGAATATCCTTACCTATCAGGGACTTCGTAAATATGAAGATGAGCTGCATGACCTGAAGGTTGTCAAACGTCAGGAAGTAGCACAGAAGATTAAAGAAGCAAGAGAGCAGGGCGACCTTTCCGAGAACGCGGAATATGATGCAGCAAAGGACGAACAGCGTGATATCGAGGCGAGAATCGAAGAGCTGGAAAAGATCCTGAAGAATGCAGAGGTCGTTGTAGAAGATGAGGTTGACTTAGACCGCATCAACATCGGCTGTCAGGTTAAGATCCTGGATCTGGAATACGATGAAGAGCTGGATTACAAAATCGTCGGCTCTACAGAAGCAAACAGCTTAAAGGGTAAAATTTCCAACGAATCTCCGGTTGGCAAAGCGCTGATTGGTGCAAAGATCGGAGATATTGTAGAGGTAGAAACCCAGGCAGGTGTGATTAAGTACAAAGTGCTGGAGATTGAACGTTCCAACTAAGGACAGGTCCGATCTGACCAGCTGGAAAAGGAGTAAGTAAGGTGGCAGACGCACAGAATAATCAGAAAAATCAGCAGCAGGATCTGAACCAGATCCTGAAGGTAAGAAGAGAGAAGCTTGCTGCACTGCAGGAAGCCGGAAAGGATCCGTTCCGTCATGTAAAATATGACGTGACTGCACACAGCAAGGACATTGTGGAAGGCTTTGAAGAGCTGGAAGGCAAGACCGTCAGCATCGCAGGCAGAATCATGTTCAAGCGTGTGATGGGCAAGGCATCCTTCTGCAATGTTCAGGATTTAAAGGGAAGCATTCAGGTATATGTAGCCCGCGACAACATCGGGGAAGAGCCCTATGCAGATTTTAAAAAATATGACGTAGGCGATATCATCGGTGTAAAGGGTGAAGTATTCAAAACCAAAACCGGTGAAATTTCTGTACATGCTTCCGAAGTGGAGTTGCTGACCAAGAGCCTGCAGGTACTTCCTGAGAAGTTCCACGGTCTGACCAATACCGACCAGCGTTATCGTCAGCGTTATGTCGACCTGATCATGAATCAGGATGTTAAGGATACTTTTGTAAAACGTTCCAGAATCATCAGCGCCATCCGCCGTTATCTGGACGGACAGGGCTTTATGGAAGTGGAGACTCCCATGCTGGTTGCAAATGCCGGCGGCGCTGCTGCAAGACCCTTCGAGACGCATTACAATGCGCTGGATGAGGATGTTAAGCTGCGTATTTCCCTGGAGCTGTATTTAAAGAGACTGATCGTAGGCGGTCTGGAGCGCGTTTACGAAATCGGCCGTGTATTCCGTAATGAAGGTGTTGACACCAGACATAATCCGGAATTTACCCTGATGGAGCTGTATCAGGCATTTACCGATTATCACGGCATGATGGATCTGGCAGAGAATCTGTACCGTTTCGTAGCGCAGGAGGTTCTGGGCACAACACAGATTCCTTACGGCGAGTATGTTCTGGATCTGGGTAAGCCCTTTGAACGCATTACCATGCTGGATGCTGTTAAGAAATATGCAGGTGTGGACTTCAACGAAATCCATTCCGATGAAGAGGCAAAAGCGGTTGCAAGAGAACATCACATTGAATTCGAAGAGCGCCATAAGAAGGGCGATATCCTGAGCCTGTTTTTCGAAGAATATGCAGAAGCTCATCTGATTCAGCCTACTTTCGTTATGGATCATCCGGTAGAAATTTCTCCTCTGACCAAGAGAAAGCCGGAGAATCCGGATTATGTAGAGCGTTTCGAGCTGTTTATGAACGGCTGGGAAATGGCAAACGCTTATTCTGAATTAAACGACCCTATCGACCAGAGAGCACGTTTCAAGGCACAGGAAGAACTGCTTTCCCAGGGCGATGAAGAAGCAAATACAACGGACGAAGACTTTATGAACGCACTGGAGATCGGTATGCCTCCTACGGGCGGTATCGGTTTTGGTATCGACAGAATGGTAATGCTGCTGACCAACTCTCCTGCGATCAGAGACGTATTACTGTTCCCGACGATGAAGAGTCAGGGCGCAGCGAAAAATGCCGCAAACAACGCAGCACAGGCTGCACCGGCAAAGACTGCTGCAACCGATCTGGCGGAGAAGGTTGATTTCTCCAACGTGAAGATCGAGCCGATCTTTGAAGAAATGGTAGATTTCGATACCTTTGCAAAATCAGATTTCCGTGCAGTAAAGATCCTGGCTTGTGAAGCAGTTCCGAAATCCAAGAAACTTCTGA
>OGZW01000705.1_pt1 | contig 26832 bp, 20 predicted proteins | sample 1577001 | NCBI WGS metagenome assembly OGZW01 (sample SAMEA3541519, study PRJEB24748) | human gut metagenome | biome: human gut; feature: human-associated habitat; material: faeces | place: China | collected 2012 | reverse complement strand
CAATTCTTCTTATCAGTATGGTTGAGAATGTGAAAGGAATCGGTGGAAGTGCTCCTCGGCCTGCTTGGCGGCCTCGACTTCCTGGGCGCGGGCCTCGATCACCGAGGCGAGCTGCTTGCGGACCATAGCGACGTAGGCGTCCTCCAGGGCGGAGGAGGCGGACTTAGCGGGAATCTTCATTTCGGCGAGATGACCCATCAGTTCCTTAGAGGTCATGCCGAACTCTTTGGCCAGGGTGGACACACGGACTTTTGCCATATGACTTCACCTACCCTTTCTGGCACCTTGGGTGCCTAGAGACTGAACGAGCGTGGGGTATGCGCTGGGACCTGCCCAGCGCGACCGCGCGCTAGATCAGGTCCTCCGCATCATCGAAGGCGTCGGTGTCGTGGACACCGCAGAAACGGGAGCCGGGACGGGCCTGGTTGCGGCACTGGATGCCGTCCTCGGACACGAACTCGCAGCGACGGACGTCCTCGTCCTCCTCGTCACCGATCAGGTCGGCGGCGGGCTCCTCGTGAACGGGAACGTTCTTGAGGATGTCGGCGGCAAGGGTCTCGGACTTGATGTCGATGTGCCAGCCGGTCAGGCGCGCGGCGAGGCGGGCGTTCTGGCCCTCCTTGCCGATGGCGAGGGACAGCTGGTCGTCGGGCACGATAACGCCGGCGTAGGCCTTCTCCTCGTCGATAAGGACGCGGGTGACCTTGGCGGGCGACAGGGCGTTGGCGACGTAGACGGCCGGATCGGCATCCCACAGGATGACGTCGACGCGCTCGCCACGGAGCTCGCCCACGACGGCGCGAACACGGCTACCCTTGGGGCCGACGCAGGCGCCAACGGGATCCAGGCGATCGTCGAGCGAGTGGACGGCGACCTTGGAGCGCTGGCCGGGCTCGCGGGCGATCGACTTGATCTGGACGGTGCCCTCATAGATCTCGGGCACCTCCTGCTCAAACAGACGACGCATGAGCTCGGGGTGGGTACGGGAGATGACAATCGGCGGACGGCTGTGCTCGCCACGAACCGGCTGCAGGTTGGAGTTGGGGTCGCGAACGTCGATGATCACGGCCTTGATGTGCTGATTGTGCAGGTAGCGCTCGCCCATCGGACGCTCGTTGCGCTCGTTCTCGTAACGGCGCTGGTCGAAGTGCGGAAGCTCGGCCTCGACGCCCTCGCGAATCTTGACAATCGTGAAGTCGGGAGTGGACTGCAGCACGGTACCGCTGATGAGGTCACCGATGCGGCCGGAGAACTCCTCGTAGATCTGCTCGCGGGCGGAGTTGCGCACGATGGCGTTGATCTCGGCCTTGGCATGCTGAGCGGCGATGCGGCTCGTGTTCTTGGGAGTGACGTCGATCTCCTCGAACTCGGTGAAGTTGCCCTCCTCGTCCATGGAATCGTCGATCGGCTCCAGGCGGTAGACGTAGATCTTGCCGGTGGTGCGGTCGATGGTCACCTTGGCGCCCCACTCAAGATGCAGGATCTCGGCATAGCTCTTGGCGAGCGACTGCTCCAGGCGGTCGATCAGGTAGAGCTGGTCGATGTGCTTCTCCTGGCAAAGCTCCATCAGGGCGGACATCATGTCGGATGCTGCCATCTTACTTTCCTTCCTTCGCGGGCTTGAAGTCATAGGTGGGCTTCAACTTGCACTTTTTAACATCAGAGTAATCGAGGGTAACGGACTCGCCGTCCTCGAGCTCGAGGGTCACGTTCGTCTCGGTGGCGGCGGCAATCTTGCCGGCGTACTTGCGACGGCCCTCGGTGGCGGTGGAGGTGAGCTCGCAGTTCTCGCCCACAAAGCGGGCAAAATCACTCGGGCGGCGCAGCGGGCGCGCCATACCCGGGCTCGACACCTCGAGCGTATAGCTCGAAGAGATGGGGTCGAGCTCCTCAATCACATCGCCGACCCATTTGGTGTTGGCCGTGACGTCATTGAGCGACAGGCTCTGGCCCTCGGCACCCTCGATACGCACACGCACGCAGGGGGCCTTGGTGGCACCCACGAGCTCGACGTCGACGATGTCGACATCGTGCTGGGGAGCGACGGCCTCGAGCGCGTCGATGATCGCCTGCTCGGTCTTGGTCTTGACCATTGCGGCACCTCCATCCATACAAAAAAGAAGCGGGGCCGAAACCCCACTTCTTTCAATTACAACTTCATTTGCAAGCAAACTATACCAATAGCTGCGGAAACGCGCAAGCACAGTACGAATCTGCAGGTCAGCGTGCGCACAGGTTCTCCACAAGAAGAGGACAATTGACCGAAGAGCCCCATGCGGAGCAACCTCAACAGCCCCAAAACGGGCCATGCGTCCCAGCGTGCCGACCGAATCGGGCCCTATGGGCATTCCATCCCTGGGCGCACATCGGCCAGACTAGAGCCGAGAGGCATTCTGTAGCGAGAAAGCCTGCCGCACGCATTGACCGCACAACCTTCCAGCATCTCTACGGCAAGGAGGATCCATGGAACGCCTAGGCACCCTCTGCGCGACCGCGCTCGTCGTCGCTGCCTGCTCGTTCGCTCTGACGGGCTGCAACAACATCGATGGCAAAACCGGAACATGCGAACCGGATCGTGGCAGCACCAAAGCCATCGAGAAAACCGAACCCCCGGTAAGCTTCGACAAAATAGACGAAGACATCGACGATCCCCAGGGCTTAGGTCCCGACCCTCAAGAACAGTTCCCTATCGACCTTGAGGCAGACGAGAACGTCCATGTTACCTGCGTGGGCAAGGACACCGACGGCTACGGCGACGCCGCGCTCGTCTTTACGGTAACCAACAACACCGGTGTCGACATGATGTTTGGCGATGTGGACTCCTATGCCTACGTCAACGGCGTGGTCCGCGATGTGCGCATGCGCCAGCAGGTCGCAGCAGGCGAGGAAACGCGCGCCATGCTCACCTTTGTAGGCACCTTCGACGACCCGGACTTTAATGTGAACAACGACCTCAACGACATCTACCTCAACATTTGGATGATCGAGGAGCAAACGGGCAATGTTTACTTTAGGGACCTGGTACACATCCCGTAGAAGACGGTGCGACGCACTGACTAAGCAGGTCATACAACACAAAACGAGGGACGACCCAACCGGATCGCCCCTCGTCTTTTATGCGTCAGTTAAGTGCGCAGTGCTTACTTGACCACCAGGTTGACCAGCTTGCCGGGCACGCAGATGGCCTTGACGACCGTCTTACCCTCGAGCCACTTGGCGACGGCGGCCTCGGCGGCAGCCTGCATCTCCTCGTTGGAGGCGTCGCGGGCGACGTCGATGCGGCCACGGACCTTGCCGAGCACCTGGACGACGATCTGCACCGTGTCCTCGATGGACTCGGCCAAGTCGAACTCGGGCCAGGCGGCGGTGTAGGCGTTGCCCTCGCAGCCGAGGGCCTCGTGCCACAGTTCATCGGCCCAGAACGGGCAGATGGGGGCAAGGACGCTCACGATATCCTTAGCCACGCCGTAGCACAGCGCCTTGTCGCGGGCGGCACCCTCGGTGGCGTTGAGGTAGGCGCTCGCCGCGTTGACGAGCTCCATGACGGCCGAGATGGCGGTGTTGAACTGGCCGCGATCGAAGTCCTCGGTGCACTTGGCGATGGTGCGGTGACGCTCGCGATAGAGCTTCATCGCGACCTCGTCGAGCGCGGACTTGTCGAAGGCCACGTTGGCGTCGCCGGACTGGACGAGCTGCCAAACGATACGCCAGGCGCGCTTGATGAAGCGGTTGGCGCCCTCAACGGCCTTGGGGTCCCAGTCGAAGTCCTTCTCGGGCGGGGCGATAAACAGGATCGCCAGACGCATGGTGTCGGCGCCGTAGGGCTCGATGACCGAGCTCGGGGGCACGACGTTGCCCTTGGACTTGGACATGGTGTCGCCGTTCTCGTCCTTGACCATGCCCTGGCACAGCAGGTTGGTGAAGGGCTCGTCCACACTCAGCAGGCCCAGGTCGCGCAGTGCCTTGGTAAAGAAGCGGCTGTAGAGCAGGTGCAGAATGGCGTGCTCGATGCCGCCGATGTAGTTATCGACAGGCATCCAACGATCGGCAGCCTCGCGGGAGAAGGGCAGCTCGGTGTTGTGCGGGTCCGTATAGCGCAGGTAATACCAGCTGGAGCAAGTGAAGGTGTCCATGGTATCGGTCTCGCGCTTGGCCGGGCGGCCGCAGACCGGGCAGGTGGTCTCGTAGAACTCCTTGCACTCGGCGAGGGTCTCGCCGGCGCCCAGGTCCAGGTTCTCGGGCAGCGTTACCGGCAGCTGATCCTCGGGCACGGGCACGATGCCGCAGTGCTCGCAGTGGATAGCCGGGATGGGGTTGCCCCAATAGCGCTGGCGGCTGATGAGCCAGTCGCGCAGACGGAACTCGACCTTGCGACGGCCGCAGCCCATGGCCTCAAGGTCGGCCACAATCGCAGCCTCGCCCTCGGAGTGCTTGCCGCCACGCATGCCGGTGTACTTGCCGGACTGAACGAGCGTGCCCTCGGCAGCATGGGCGCAATCCCAGTCGACGGTCTCGGCATGGAAGGTATCAATGGTCTCGCCGCTGGCCTCGACGGCAGCGCGGTCGTCATCGTCCAGGATAATCGGCACAATAGGCAGGTCGTACTTGCGGGCGAACTCAAAGTCGCGCTGGTCGCCGCAGGGAACGGCCATGACGGCGCCGGTGCCGTAGTCGGCAACGACGTAGTCGGCAACCCACACGGGGACCTTCTCGCCGTTGACCGGGTTTACCACGTAGCGGCCGGTAAAGGCACCGTGCTTCTCGAGGGTGCCCTGGGCACGCTCGACGGCGGAGATATGCTTGGAGTCCTCGACGATCTTGGTCACGGCCTCCTCGTACTCCGTACCCTCGACGAGCTCGTGCAGACGAGCGTACTCGGGGGCCAGGACAAAGAAGGAGACACCGAAGAGCGTATCGGCACGCGTGGTGAAGACGGTGATCTTGCCCTCGTCGCCCTCGATGGGCTCGCCATCCTTGTCGCACAGGGTAAAGTCGACCTCGGCGCCCTCGGAGCGACCGATCCAGTTGGCCTGCATCTGCTTGACGCGCTCGGGCCAGCCGGGGAGCTTCTCCAGATCATCGAGCAGCTCCTGGGAGTACTCAGTGATCTTGAAGTACCACTGCTCAAGGTCGCGCTTCTCGGGCTCGGTGCCGCAGCGCCAGCACTTGCCCTCGGTGACCTGCTCGTTGGCCAGAACGGTCTTGCAGGTGGGGCACCAGTTGACCGGGTTCTTCTTACGGTAGACCAGGCCCTTTTCCCACAACTTCTCAAAGATCCACTGACCCCAACGGTAATAATCGGGGCTGCAGGTCTTGACCATGCGATCCAGATCGTAGGAGAAGCCCATGCGCTTCATCGTGGCGAGCGCCTGGTCCATGTTCTTATACGTCCAGGCGGCAGCCTGCGTGTTGTGCTTGATGGCGGCGTTCTCGGCAGGCAGGCCAAAGGCGTCAAAGCCGATGGGGTGCAGAACATCGTAGCCGCGCATGCGGGCCTGACGGGCCATGGCATCGCCGATGGTATAGTTGCGCGCGTGGCCCATGTGCAGATCGCCCGACGGATACGGGAACATCTCGAGCACGTACTTCTTGGGCTTGCTGGCGTCGGTGTCGACGGCAAAAAGGTTGGAGTCCTCCCAGGCCTTCATCCACTTGGACTCAATGGCCTGCGCGTCGTAGGCAGGGATCTCATCCTTATGATCTGTGCAATCGCACATATCAGCTCCTTTAATCTTTAATGGGGTCGGTCGGCTTAGCTTTATTCGCTACTGCGGACAGTCCTGCGCAAGACGAAGAGCACATTAAGTGCTCTTCTTTGCGTGCGGAACTTGTAGCGAACAAAGCTAAGCCGCCCGACCCTAAGGTTAACTTGACTGATGATAGCAAATACAACAAGCGAGATGTCTGCGACTTGCAGGCATCTCGCTTTATCTAAATAACGTGGTTGATACTCAACCTTTATGTGCAACCCGTTCTAGAACGAACGGGTTTTCCAAGTGCCGCAGATTGCCGTGAAAGAGGAGCGACGCGTACTTTGGTACGCGAGCGACGGTTTGAACGGCAAGGTGCGGTGCCTGGGAAAGCCGCTTATCGATAAGATACGGACTGCTGGGAGTCCTTAACCACAACGTCGTGGGCGCCGCCTTCGACGATGGAGGTGGAGCTGACCAGGGTCAGGCGTGCCTTTTCCTGGAGCTCGGGGATCGAGAGGGCGCCGCAGTTGCACATCGTGGACTTGACCTTGTAGAGCGTGCCGCCCACGCCGTCCTTGAGGGAACCGGCATAGGGAACGTAGGAGTCAACGCCCTCGACGAAGCTGAGCTTCGCCGCGCCGCCCAGGTCGTAGCGCTGCCAGTTGCGAGCACGCGCAGAACCCTCGCCCCAGTACTCCTTCATGTACTGGCCGTTGACGTTGACGCGCTCGGTCGGGCTCTCATCGAAGCGGGCGAAGTAGCGACCCAGCATCATAAAGTCGGCACCCATAGCAAGGGCGAGCGTCATGTGGTAGTCGTATACGATACCGCCGTCGGAGCACACGGGCACGTAAACACCGGTCTCCTCGTAGTACTCGTCACGGGCGCGGCAGACGTCGATCAGCGCGGTGGCCTGGCCACGACCGATACCCTTGGTCTCGCGAGTGATGCAGATGGAACCGCCGCCGATACCGACCTTGATGAAGTCGGCACCGCAGTCGGCCAAGAAGCGGAAGCCCTCGGCGTCGACGACGTTACCGGCACCGACCTTGACGTCCTCGCCGTAGTTGGCGCGAATCCACTCGATGGTGCGCTTCTGCCACTCACTGAAGCCCTCGGAGGAGTCGATGCACAGGACATCGGCGCCAGCCTCGATGAGCAGCGGCACGCGCTCGGCATAGTCGCGGGTGTTGATACCGGCGCCGACCATATAGCGCTTGTCGTTATCGAGCAGCTCGTTGGGGTTGGTCTTGTGGCTGTCGTAGTCCTTGCGGAAGACGATGCCCATAAGGTGATCGTTGTCGTCGACGATAGGCAGAGCGTTGAGCTTGTTGTCCCAGATGACGTCGTTGGCAACCTTGAGGCTGATGTTCTTGTCGCCCACGATAAGCTGCTCACGCGGGGTCATGAACTCGGAGACCTTCTTCTGGTGGTCATCGCGGCTGGGGCGATAGTCACGGCTGGTGACGATGCCCAGGAGCTTGCCCTTGGGAGTGCCATCGTCGGTGACCGGCATGGTGGAGTGGCCGGTCTTCTCCTTGAGCTCGATGACCTGCTCCATGGTCATGTCGGGGGTCAGCGTGGAATCGGACTGAACGAAACCAGCCTTGTGATCCTTAACGGCCTTAACCATAGCAGCCTCGGACTCAGGGGTCTGAGAACCGTAAATGAAGGACAGGCCACCCTCGGTAGCGAGCGCGACACCCATGTCGACGCCCGAGACGGACTGCATGATGGCGGAAACCATGGGGATGTTCAGGGTGATTGCCGGCTTCTCACCGCGCTTAAAGCGGGTTAGCGGCGTCTTAAGAGAGACGTTGTTGGGGATGCACTGCGAGGACGAGTAGCCAGGGACCAGCAGATACTCCGAAAACGTGTGGGACTCACCGGGAAAGAACGTAGCCATGTTTCTCCTTTTTCCATGCGACCGGTCGGCTGCAGGCCTCGTAGGACCCAGCCCAACCTTGGGCGCCCAATACTGGGGAAGTATCTTAACGCACTTTGACTGCTACAATGCATGATTTAAGAAGAGCACACGAGGGTTTGACGCAGGCTTTGCGTTTACCCAGCAAACACTTTAGTGGGGAGACGTGGAGCACATGGAGTACAAGACGACGGCAAAGCTGGTCATTCAAGCGTGCGACAAAGACCTGCCGGGCGTGTTCGGCCATGGCTGTGTCTTGCTGCTGCAGGGCATCGCCCGCGAGCACTCGCTCAACCGCGCCGCCAAGAGCATGGGCATGGCGTATTCCAAAGCCTGGCGCATTGTGAACGAGGCGGAAGGACAGCTGGGCTGCAAGCTCATCGAGCGCGACGGCGCCCGCGGATCATCGCTCACCCCCGCCGGCGAGCGAGCCATAGCGGTCTACGAGGAGCTGCAGGCCGACATCAACCAAGTAATTGCCGCAAAGGCCAACGACCTCATCGCCAGCATCAATGCAGAGTAGTCCTTTTAGGCCGTTTTTAGCCCACAGCGCCCTCGGGTCGAGGCTCGCGCCACAAAACGGGCCCATCTACTACGTTTAGTTGAATACCCACGACCATACCGGACATTATGAAAATAAAACCGCTGGTAAACAGCTTGGTAATTTTCAAAATAGGCGGGTGCGGTCGACCCCTATTGCTTAAACGTAGTAAATAGGCCGTTTTCGTGACACAGACCCCGATTAGCTACTTGCGAAGGGCGTTATCGAGAGTGGCAGCCACCTGCAGAGGGTCGTCGGTGCCGGCGAAGAGGCGGATGGCGCCCCCCTGCTTACCACGCGGGGCCGAAAGGCGCGTTGTTGAGCCGCCGGCGGGCGACGTGCGGAACTCCCCCGGCAATGTGTCGAACAGCTCACCCGCACTTCGCTCGATAAGGTCAAACTCAACTGCCGGGCCAAAGCCGTGCTCGAGGATTCCCGTTGCAACCGCATGGTCGGGATGCGAGGTCAGCCCGGGATAGCGCACGTTGCGTACCATCTCGTTGGCGGCCAGATACTCGGCCAGCGCACGGGCGCGATCGAAGTGGGCCTGCATGCGAGCGTCGAGCGAAGACAGCCCCCGCTCCAGCATGCAAGCCTCATTAGCAGAAAGGTCGAGTGCAGACGCGCCGCAATCCGCAAGAAGCGCATGCGCACACTCGGCGGCGGCATCCACGCGATGGCGCTTAAGCTGCGAGCGCGCCACCGAAGCGGCGACGAGCTTGCGCGGCGCAACGCCGGTACACACACGGTCGAGTGCCTCGAGCGACAGGACGGCACCCAAACGCAGCGGATCGCACCCAAAGACGCTTGCCACGGTGTTATCCACCACGAGCAACGCACGGGCCTCACGCGCCGCCCGACCCAGCGCACGCAGATCGGGCACACGTAGGCCAAACCCGCCGATGGAATTGACGAACCACCACAGATGCGACCCGCCAGCATCAAACGAAGCATCAAAGCCCTCAGACGCGGCGGTAAACGCCGCAACCGACGGCTCCCCCACGAGCACAACGTCGCAGGCATCAAAGCCGCGCGCAAACGCATCGGCAAAGTCATCCGCAAAGGCCACCAAGCGATCGCCGGGCTGCACAATCCCCAGCATCGACAGCGCCGCCGGCACATGCGAGGCCGCAACAAGACACGCCTCACGCGCGCCGGCCCTTGCAGCCCAGGACTCTTCTAGCTGTTGCACGTCCACGCGGCACCATCCCTTACATAAAACCAAACCAAGACCAGCTCACCCAGGTCGAGAAAACGTCAGCGCAAGCAGCGTCGAGCGGTCCGGCGTTCGTTAGAACGCCGGAACAAAATCACCCGTGATATTCGCCGTTGTATTGGATGAGCGTTAGATCTTCCACGCCATCGAGTGCGCGGATGGCGTCGGCATAGGGCATATCCACACCGTCCGAGAACACCTCGACGGCCATTTCGACCTTGTCACCGCGCATCGTCTTGGATTTGACGGTGAACTTGGTGCGCCCAAATGCACGCACGATATCATCGCCGGTGGTCTGCCCCGTGTAGTGAATGACCATCATGTACACGCGCGCCTTGTCCTGATGGCTCGCAAAGCCGGCAATCATCACCACGATCACCACCGCCGTGAGCCCCACGAGCGCATACATACCGGCTCCCGCCGTAATGCCCGTGGTAATGGACCAAAACAGATACAGCAGGTCGAGCGGGTCCTTGACCGCCGTACGGTAGCGGACGATAGACAGAGCACCGACCATACCAAGCGAGATGACCACGTTTGTCGAGATCGCGAGCGTGACCATGCAGGTGAGCACGCACATGCCCACGAGCGTCACGGCAAAACTGCGCGAATAGACCACGCCAGTAAAAAAGCGCTTGTACACGTAGTAGATCAGGATGCCCATGGCGAGCGCCACGAGCAGCGAAAGGCCGATCTTGGCAGGGTCGACCTGGCCAAACGCCTCCAAGACGGAGTTCTTAAAAAAGTCCCTGGTGCTCATGGTCTAAATATCCCCTCGGTTCCCAAAATCCGATTCCCAGTAGTTAAAACCGCGCAGGTAGACGGTCTTGTCATAACACAGGCAGTACTTAGAGACCGCCGTGAGTTCGGCCGCACCCGGCGGCACCATATCGCGCACCAGCTGCGGGCAAAACTCGGTAAACTTGACCTCCATCACCAGCTTGCCGGGCTCCAGCACGGGCAACGCGGGCAACGTCGCGTCAAAGATGTCAAAGCTCCCCACCGCCGCACGCACGTTGCTATCAAAGGTAATGCGCACGGTGCCCTCGTCCATCACCCACGGCTCGCGCTCGTAGTCCACGATGGTCCGCGGGCGCATCATATTACAGATGCACTCGATGTAGAACTCGCGACAGAGCGGATAGGGGCTCCTCAGCAAAAAGTCGTAGTCGCCAGCCAGAATCTGCTCGAACTCGTCACGCGTGAGCGGCGCGTCCTCCTTGTAGATCCAGCTGCCGTACTTCTTTTTGCGCTCGAGCTTAATCACCTTGTCGCTGCCGTTATAGATGCGCACGCGATACTTTTTGCGCATGAGAATACCGGCGTCTTTTTCCTCGTAGGCCGAGTTGCAGTAGTCGTCAAAGTACAGGCTGCGAATGGTATAACCGCCCGCCTGCGCATGCTTGTCCAGCTTAAACACAGGCGCCATGCGACAGGCAAGCGCGGCGTGCTCGCCCTCGTTAATGAGATATTTGAGCTCGTGGCGGTAACGCTCCTGCGTGGCACGCACAGGCGGAGCTGCCAAGCGCTCAAGCAGCGCGCTAGCCCTCCTCATACGTATCCTCCACGACCTTACCGCCGTCCTGCACGTAAAAACACTTCATGCCGTAGTGCTTGCCGTCGTCGGTCACATAGTAGTCAAACGCATCTTGCGTATAGCCGTCGGAGTTGGTGGCGCGCACGCGCACAAAATACTGGCCGGCATCGGGCGCATCACAGGTCACCTCGGGAAGTAGCACGTCCTCGGCCTTAAAAAGCACGTCGCTTATGGCATAGTCGCGCGCCAGCTCCACGGTATAGCGAATGTCACGCGCTTTAAAGTCGTAGGACGCATCCCAGTTCATACGCAGCTTACCGTTATCGATCTGCGGCACGCCAATGTAGAACGGCATGGGCTTTTTATAGCTCTCGCAGTAGCTCTTATAGTTCTCCTCGATCTCGGAGGGAATCGCCGCGGCGATCTGCTCGTATTGGTCCTTGGTGACAGGCAGATTGTCGGTATCGGGCGAAGCAAAGACCAGCGATTCGGTAACCTCGCGATAATGTTTGATCATCTTGGCCAGGCGCGCCTCGGTCATATACGAGCGCAGGTCCTTTACGGCGCGGTCGAGCTCACTGCGAAACGCCTTACTGCGCAGCGCACGATTGAATAGCACGTTGCCCCAGTAGTTGCTTACGCCGCGCTCCCAGCTCGCATAGTCCGAGAACCCGGTAAGAGAAAGCTCCAGCTTACGCAGCATGCCGTCGTTATCCCAATCCAGGATATACCAGACCTTGGAGTTAAGCGGGCTGTACAGATAGCAGTTACGGTTCTGCGTATCGCAGTTGCCCGTCAGGATCTGAAACGCCAGCCAATAGACCAGATTCTCGGTATCAAAGTAGGTGTCGAGCACGTTATCGATCTTTTGCGATTCGTCGTTGAGCGCATCGAGCATCTCGATGAGCTTGGTGTGGTCCGAATCGCCCTTAATCTCGAGCATGCCCTCGAAGTTTGCCTGGTTGTAGTCGGGATCGTCGGCAAGCTTAATGGTGTCCTCGTAGCGATGGAAATCAAAGCTGTTCACCTTGTACAGGTACCCGCTCTTATCCAGGCCATGTGCCTTAAGCGCCGTCTTGTTGAGCTGCTCCACCTGCGTAAACAGGCCGTAGTCCTCAAAGGTATCGTTGGACTTTTCGGTCTGGTCGCACACCCACAGATGCACAAACTGCGTACGCAGGCCCATCATCTGGGGAATCCCGCGGATAAGGTCGTAGGCCATCTTGTTGCGAAAACGCATACCCTCGCCCATGTGCTTGTTGAGCGCAATCGCGCGCTGTTGGCGCCAGGTGCCCTTGCCCTTTTTGAGCTCCACCTTGTAATTCTTTTGCGTGTAGGAGCTCGATGTCTGGCCGCGCACCTGCACGGTGGCATTGGGCGCTTCCTCGCCATAGCCAACCTCGCCGGCCACCGGGCCGTCTTCGTCGCCCGCCTGCAGCAGGCCCATAACCTGATAGCGCGTCACGCCCATGTCGGCATAGTCATACACCGAGTACGTGTTGATCTCGGCCCAGCTATGGTCCGTGTTCTCGGAGCTGTTGCCGCGAGAGACCGTCAGATACATGGTCACAATGCCCGAGTCATCATAGACCTCGTACAGCTCGTCCTTATCGCGCAGATGCTTGGACTGGTCGGAGGCCTCGGCCTTTTTAATCTTGCCCTGCTTTTTGACTTTTTTGGTCGAGGATTCGTCCTGAGATGAGCAGCCCGAAAGCAGCAGCGCGCCGGCAGCTGCCTCGATCAGACAGCGGCGAGACATCAACTTATCGATCATCAGAACCTCCCCAATGGTTGCGATACACGCGAACTACTGCGCGCTGAAACGCGCCGTGCGGCACGCCCTTGCGGCGGCCTTCCTCATAGCGCTGCTCGGCACGGTCGAGCAAGCGGCCCAGCTGTGTAAAACGACCCGTTTTGTCGGTCGCCACAATGGGCTGCTGACTCAGGATACGATACGGTAAGTTGGCGGAATAGGTATCGAGCCGCAGCAGCGCCACGATAAAAAACACCACCGCACCCAACAAAAAGCCAAAGCCGTAAAACTGCTGCGGCAAAAGCAACGACACGGCGGTCGCCAGCCCTGCCACACCGGCAAACAGGCCCGAGGCCAGAACGGCTCCCTTGTAGTCGGTAAAGTACAGCAAGATAAGCAGGATCGTGTTGCCCACGGCATACAGGCCGTAGCCTACGCATAACGTGCGAAAATACCCGTGCATAAGATTGTTAAAGCCCAGCGGCAGGGCCGAGAGCACCGTGGTCTCGAGCGAAATGACCGCCGCCGTCACAAACAGCTGCTTGAGCGCGCAAAAGCGCAGTTCGCTGTTGAGCGTGGAGAGCATCTCCTCCTCGGCCACCACAATATCGCCCACCACGCCGCCGTCGTTAAACAGGCTGTAGTAGTCACGGTAGCGCGGATAGAAATTGACCTCGACCGACACCACAAAGTTGACGGTCGTGACGAGTGTGGTCAAAAACGCAATGAGTGCCGGCACGTCATGGTAAGGAGCCCCGTAAAACAGGCCTTTGATCTGCACGCCAATAGGGCCCGCCCAGATAATAACCAGGTGTACGAAAAGCCCCAAGTTGGTAAACAGCCCCGTAAGCGCAAGCGGCATAAATTGGTCGAGCCAGCGCAAAAAACGCCAGGGACTCCGATCACTCTGCGGAAAATACCGGTAAAGCAGCACCACGTCCCAGACGAGCATGACGCCGTAGCCCAAAGCAACTGATGCCAACAGGCCCTCGACCGGCGGCAGCCCCAGTGCCAGCGCGGCCAGGGCGCACAGGCACGCCACGCCAATGGCGGCCGCAAAGCTGCACAGGATGCCGCGGTAGTCTTTGATGGCCGTGAGATAGCTCATGCCGTTCCAGTTGACGATCATAATGTTGAACAGCCACAGGCATAGCAGCCCCTGCAGCAGCGTGGCGCCCGAGAACAGCAAAAAAACGCCGTAGAGCACCGTGCCCGCAACGAGCATGACAGCATTGGAGCCCCAAAACGACGGCAGTATCTCATCCTCGCGCTCGGCAAACAACATATCAGCCAAAAAGCGCGTGACCGGCATGGAGAAAAAGCTCGTGAGCGTAAGCGAGGCCAGCAGTGTGTAGGTCACCATGCACACCAGCAGATCCTGGTTGGCACGGCCCACACCCCACAGACCGCACAGCACCAAAATACCCACCTGCAGCAGCACACCCAGCAGCATGGGGCCCGTGCATACGATGCCGGCGTAGCCGTAAGCGCGCATCGTGGCAAACAGGCCCTTGCGCCTAAACAGGCGCTTGAGCTCAAAACCAATTCCGGCCACCGGCTACTCCCCCTCTCTGGGCAGGTTAAACGCACACGCCGTCTCGTCGTACAGCGCGCGATAGTTGGCGAGCATCTGCTCGTGCAAAAAGTACGTGGCAACGCGACGCTGCCCGCGCTCCCCCATCTCAATGCGACGGGCGCGGCTCACGCACATGCGCTCCATGGCATCGGCCAAGCCCTTGCGATACATGGGCGGCGTCACAAAACCCGCCACGCCAAAGTCGTCGCCCGGGGCGCCTTCGAGCAGCTCGCGACAGCAGCCCACCTCGGTCGTCACGCAGGGACGGCGCGCTGCAAGCGACTCCAGCACGCTGAGCGGCTGGCCCTCGGAGATGCTCGTCAAAATGGTAAAGTCGAGCTTTTCCATGTACTCGACCACGTTGACGCGGCCGGTAAAGATCAGGTCGCGCACGCCCAGGGTATCGACCAGCGCGTGGCACTCAGCGCCGTACTCCTCGTCGTCCACGCCGCCCATAATGTGCAGGCGCACCTTGGGCAGGCGCTCGTGCAGCTCAAAGAACGCATAGATCATGGTCTTGACGTCCTTGATGGGCGCCAGGCGCACCACCGCGCCAATGTCCACCCAGCCGTCATCGGGCTTTAAGGGAATGTCCTTAAAGCGGTCGAACTGGATGCCGTTGGGGATGACCAGGCATTTACCCGCATCGCAGCCCATATCGATCTGCGTCTTGCGGGCGTTATGGAACAAACTCGTCACGCGGAAGGCGCGGCGGTAGATCTCCTCCGAAAGCAGGTAGAAAAAGCGGATCCAGCGATCCTTAAACGACGGCACCACCCAGTCAGCGCGAATGATCTCTTCCTCGCGCTCGCGGGTATAGATGCCATGCTCGGTCAGCAGCACCGGCGCATGGTGAACGCTTGAGCCCAGGCAGGCGAGCAGGCCACCGTAGCCGGTCGAGATGGCATGGTACACATCGGCCACCGGCACCTCGCTGCCCAACAGGTAGAGCACGGGAAGCAACATGGAGCGCATGGTGTGGAATGCATCGGCAAAGGGCGTGTAGGGGTACTCGGCCAGGCACACGTCGCGGAAGATGTCCATAAACGTTCGGCTCTGCAAAAACGAGAGCGGATGCACGCGACGGCGCTGAAAGATATCGAACAGCACGTCCCAGTCCGGATTGGAGAGCGACACCAGGCGGCGTAGCGCCTCGCGCTCGCGGTCGTTAAAACTGGTTTCATGTTGCTCGCCCGAAAGCCGCAGAGCGTCGTCCAGGAACACCTCGTGCACCTCGACCACGCTGCCGGGCAGCTCGTAGACAAACTTGCCGCGGTCGGCAGCATGCGCGCCGATCACCCACAGCACAAACTCGTGCTCGGGCATGGCCTGGATATAGCCATGCATCCAGGTAGATACGCCGCCGTGCACATAGGGGTAGCAACCCTCGAGTACCAAGCAGATTCTCATTTGTCGCCACCCTCCTTGCGTGCAATGGTCACCGTCTTGTCCGTGGCTTTGACCAGGTACAGGTCGCCCGTCAGATGCGTAATCTCGCCACCCGTGACTGCACCCGGCTCGCCGTTGTTGGCGCGAAACATGAGCCAAGCCTCGTCGTGGAAATTGCCAAGGCTGAGCGTCCAGGCATTCGCGTCTGTATCCACGCTCACCGTCACGGACGAAAAGCGCTGGATGGCGCCCGAGCATTCCGAACCGGTCTGGCGCCGCAGGTCGGGCGCAGACTTGGTAAGCCACTCCAGGTAGTTGGTCAGACCGCCCTTGTAGACCTCCCAGCCCTCCTTGGCTCCGCGACCGGGATCCAGTAGGTCGTCCGGATGCATAAAGTGCGTACTCACGTAGTGCATGTTGAGCTCGGACACGGCTGCCAGACGCATATAGGAATCGTTGACCATGCCGCCCGAGACAATACGTGGCTGCTCCACAATGCCATCGCTCGCCACGCCAAACTCCTGCACATAGGGCAAGTCGGTGCCATCCTCAAAATACGTACTGGCGATGGTCTTAATGCGCGGAACGTCGGTGCCAATAAGCTTGCGCGCACGGGCCGAAAGGATATTCGACGGTGGCACATAGACCGAGCCGTGCGCGTTGGGCAGTACCTCGTCCTGGAAGGCTATAAGCTCGTTGAGCGATGCGACGAGCGTCTCCTTGTTCTTCCACGTCTTGTAGTCGTACAGTGTGCCATAGTCGGTATCCCAGAGCGCCAGCGGCTGATGGTTGTAGCCGTGGAAACCCAGCTCTCCGCCCATCTGCAGCAGCATGCCGCCAAAGTAGCGGAACTGCGTGGTATCGGCCTGGCGCGCGGGCTCGGTCTGGTTGACCGCGTCCTCGTAGTTTTCGATCATCACGCCGGTAAAGCGAACGCCATATTTTTGCGCGAGCTTTTGCAGATCGGGCCACCAGACCTTGGCATAAAAGTCGGCGATAGAAAGCCCGTAGTCGCGCTTGATGTAGGTGCCGTCGCCCGAGGGCACGGGGCTGGGAAAGTCGTCCAGATAGAAGACGGCGCTGTTGATGACCGGATAGGCCGTGGCATCGCCCAGAAGGCTGATCGCCGCGGCGTAAAAACCGCGCATGACCTTGTCATAGATACCGATATTGCACACCACGGTGCGACCGCTACCGCAGTCATTCGACCAAATGAGCGGGGCGGCCGCATCGCCGGTCTTAGCCCACACACGAGCCGTCTCGCGCAGCGAAACCGAAAGCGACGAATCAAAGGGGTCCGAGAGCTCGTAGCGCTCTCCCCCGCCCAGCATAAAGTCCTCGCTCGGCACAATGCTTTCGGCTTTTACATAGTCATATCCGGCCGATTCAATGCCAAGCTTGGGGGCAATCACTTGCAAATAGCTCGAGTTATCCGGAGGCATGGCGAGCATAAGCGAACCACCGGCACTCACCCAACTCATAATGTCGCTCAGGTGCGTACCGAGCCCATCGAGCGACGGCATGAGCAAAATCACGCGATCGAAGGAGGTCAGCGAGGGAATGGCACCCACGCCGTCCAGGGCAAGGTCCACGTCGCGGTGCGCGATCTTCATGTCGAGCAGGATCTGGTCAAACTGCTCCTTTACGTCCTCGACGCCAGCTTGGTCGGAATCGGTAATGACCAGGCACGTGGGCTTTTGGCCAAACATCGCCGAGGAGGCCGGCACCGCATCGTTGGCGGCAAGCATCCCCAGCTTATGCTGGCCCGCACTGTACTGCACGCCGGCACGTTCCACCAGCAGCACGGCGGCCATGGCAATAAAGACCGCCCACACCACAAGCAGCCCCATCCAGCGAAAATGGCCCGCACGGTCGCGGATATGCTGTACCACGCTCACCGGGCCTCCTCTCCGTTGCGCCAAAACGCCAGTTCCTCGCGGTTGGCGGCGCTCAAGTATACATGCTGTTTGTCAATCGCATCGATCACGCGGTGGACCTCGTCACCGTCGCGGCGCATCACCGCCAGGCGCAGGCAAAGCATCCAAACCTCCTGCTCCTCGGGCACATCGAGCACCAACTGGTCGATCACGGCCTGCGCCTCGTCGATCTGTCCGACATCGGCCAGCGCCGTCGCGTATCGAATGCGAAGCTCAAGGGCATCCTCGCGCTCGCAGCGACGCGCAAGCAGGCGCGCGTACTGTTGGCGCTGAATCTGAGCCACGCGCCCCTCGGCCAGGCCCGAGCCCAAGTATTCACCAAGAAAATCGCAGTATTCGTTGAGGTTTTGCGCGCTCGGGTCCGTCTTAAAGGCACGCTCCAGCTGCTGCAGTTTAAGGTCGGACTCCTTCGAGATCTGCGCCACCGCCGTCGCGGCATAGTGAGCCACCTCAACGTCGTCGTTAAGCTTAGCCGCCTGAAGCTGCGCCAAGTACGCGTCGGGCTCCTCGGTGAGCATGGAGAGCATTAGGCGGCGCCGTTCTGCCGGGTCGTTGACGATGAGCGCCTCCTCGAGCGGAACTACGCCTGCATCGGCATCACGTTCGTGCACTAGGATGCTGCGATACAGGTCGTCGTTGAAGCGCAGCGACTCCAGCGCAGACTCTTTCAGCCCCTCGCCAAACACCGCGCTGCGGGCCGATAGCAGAACCACCAGCAACGGGCCCCACAGCGGCACCAGCACTATTACAGCCAGCATGTGCCCGCGCACCGGCAGCAGGCCCAACTTCATAAGCGTCCACAGCACCAGGCAAACCAGCGAATGAATCAGCAGCAAGACGGCGGCAACGACAAGCGAGATCAAGCGGCACCCCCCTCACCGTCACCGGTGTCAGCGATGTGCTGCAGCAGCGCCACGATGTCCTCGCCGTCAACGGGCTCCACCGCAATCTGCTTTGTGCTGAGGCGCTCGCGAATAATGGGCAGATCGCACGCCTTTGCCTGGCGCATAAGCAGGTAGAGCACGTCGCCATCGACCAAGCCCGCCGCGTCGCTCTCGCGGATTGCCGACCCAATTGCGCCCACCAGCTCGCCGACAGGCTCCATGCCCGGTACCACGCGCAGGAGCAAAAAGCTGCCCATCTTGCTATCTGCCAGCGCCTGCTCCGCCGCGAGCTCTTGGCCAAAGGCAGCCTGCTTGAGCACGCAAGTACCTTCAACGCAGCGCTTATCCTGTGCCACCGCCTCATAGTCAAAGGCACGGCCCAGCGCGCTTTCAACCAGGCCGCACAAGATGCGGAACAGGTTTTGATAATAGAGGGTCATTTGGTTTTCGGCCGCGCGACGTACAAAGATCAACACGGCGGGTGCCCCGTCGCGCTCGATCGTGTATCCAAACATGGGAAGCCCCGGCGTCAGCTCGCGGTTCACCCACAGATTCGAACGACCCCCGTCGCCCAAAAGAGGTGCAAGCTGCTCAAGCGTGAGCGAGCGTGCGGCATCTTCGGCAATCGCGGGACTTGCTGCCACCAGGCGTGCAAATGCCCCGCCCGAAACATGGTAGATCGCCACCGAATCGTTCTCGAGAATCTCGCCCAGAAGCTCGCAGCACTTGCGATAGATGTCGCGTGGGTTGAACACGTCGAGCTCCTGCGTCACGGCAAAGATCTTGCCGAAGCTGTCGTGGCGACCCACGATCTGGCGCCTGTACGCGCGCTTGTCCTCGATCGCGTCGTGGTAGAGCTGCGTAAGGAACGTATTGCGGTTGCGCACGAGCTCGTTTTGATCGCGCTCCGCCCTAATGGCTTCGCTGTTGCGCAGCTGCACATAGCCGCACACGGCACCCACAACAAAGTACGCAATAAACGGCAGCCAGTTGGACGGCTCGTAGAAAAGGCCCTGGAAGGTATAGCCGTACTGAGTAAAGTAGCTCGCGGCCAAACCCACCGACGCCAGCAGCGCCGCAACCAGGCCAAAGTCCAAGCCATACAGCGTGCCGATCAACACAACGTAGAGCAGGCGATAATCGAGCACGTTGAGCTGGGTCGATTGGGAGAAAAAGCGCTCCAGCACCTCGAACAGAACCCAAGCAACGCCCGTCTCTAGGCATTTAATAGGCAGTGTGCGCAGCTGGATGCGGTCGATGGCGGCGCGCCAGGGGTTGACCTTCTTCGCGCGACCGGCATCCCAGCGAGCCTGAATGGTCGAGAGGTCGCGCAACAAGTCGTAGCGCTGAAACCAGCCATAGCGCACGCGAGCGACGTCGCTGGCGGGCAGGGCGTAGCCGGCAGAATCGCCATAGGCAACTGAGAGCCCTGGGAACAGCGCCTTGAGGGCGTCGCCCACGTCACCCACCGTGTGATGGAAGGTATCGGCTACGTCGAGCGTCTCAAAGTTACCATTCCAGCTGTCGAAGATACGGCGTACCAGCACCGCAAGCTCCTCGGCACACAGCAGAGGAAACGCCGCATCCTGCGCGCCCTGCAGAGCGGCCGATCCGGTTGAGCATTCGTCGAGCATCGGCACCAAAAACGGGTCCTCCAGCGCGGCAGACGCGGTATACAGGAACGGCACGCGCAGGATCTTAGTCTGAACGCCTTCGCGAGCAGCGTAGTAGCGGCACAGGTCGTTGGCTGCGTGCGCGATAATGCCCTTGCCCGTTCGCCCCGCGGCATCGGCGGCACCCTCGGCACCCGCGGGACCTGCTATATACAACAGCTGGATCCGGCGACCCGCGCACGTACGAAAGACCGAGCGCAGCAGCTCGATATCGCCCACGGTATCGGTATGCGGGGTAAGGTAATTAGACAGGTAGACCACGCGGTCGAACTCGTAGGCCTGCTCCAAGTGCCGGAGCAGCTCTTTCCACGAGGCATGGGGCGACGACCCATCGCGGCGCGCTTCCGCGGCAGCGACGACCTGGACATGGTCCCCGGGGAACGCCTTGGCGCAAAAGTCATCGTCAACATATGCGGTGTTGCCAACAACCAGCACCTCCATGGCGTACTCCTCCCCTAAAATCCACTTTAGTCATAGTCAAACATGCGTATTTTACGCTGTCAACGCGAGTTGGAACGCCTTTAAGGCTGTTTTAAGAACTTTTTTAGAGGATGCGGGGACTTCGAGAGTGCAAAATGAGCGCCCAATCCGGAAGTGCGGTGAAAAACCAAAATCTATCGACCGGGCCTCGGTTTTGGGCATCCACGACCTGCGGTTTTGTTGGTAAAAAATCCGGGTGTGCTCGGCGAGTTTCGATTATCCCCGCACTTCCGAAAAACGCGATAAAAAAATCCGCCGTCCTGAAGCGAAAACGCCACAAGATCCAATAGTCGCGAATACATCAAAGGGCCGCTGTCGGAAAACCGAACAACGACCCTTCTTTGTCATCGCATCACGTAGAGTCCACGACAACTGTATCACTGAGGACAGTCTCTCAGAACGCCCAGTGACCCTTGCACGAACTGACGAAATCGACAAAAAAGAGGTCCGACGCATCAACCCCTTTCAGGAAAATCAAATCGGCCTTTAAAGACAATACAGTTACTCAGCAGTTGAACTATTGTCCCCAAGCGGAAGATAAGTTTGCGGCCCTGGCTTCTTAATCGGCCGATATTCGTTAACACTATTGATCGTACAAGTCATAGAGCGAGTTCGACCAGTTCTGAGATTGACCATATCAGAAAGCGTCATATCAACTCTAAGCAAATCTCCGCTATTGAGTTTAATGTCGCCATCACGAATAGATGCAAGGAATCCCTCGTCTTCGATCCGCACCTTTTTGTATGTCTTAATCTCATCCCCAGAACCCGACTGAAAGATATAACCAGAGGTTCCACCACCATACGAACCGGAAATGGGGCGAAGGAAGAGATCATGCATCTCTGTAATACGCTCTTCCTCAATCGTCTCTTTCTCTGCTTCCCTCACGTATACCTCAAGAATATCCTTTTCATCCAAGGAAAAAGAGACGGTAGCGCTCGGCTCTTCAGAGTCCTCCTTAAAAGAAGATATCTCAACAGAATGGATTGGCCCCTTAAATTTTGCCATTGGCTTTTTTACAACATTTGAAAAGCAGCGTGCGATATCCTCTGACTGAATTAGCTGATGGACTTCATCGGGAACTTCAATACGGCCCGACTCATCGCCATACTCGACGTTCCCATTCTCCTTAACACGATATTTTGAGACCTTACCTCTAACGTATTTAACGGTTTCAAATATCAGGAACAGTGCATCCACAAAACCCAGTGCATTATTAAAGGCCGAAGAGGGGTCGCTATTCAGAAGACTCATTAAATCCGGCAACCATTGAATGGAGAATTCAGTGATAAAAGAGCCCCTTTGAAACGGGCGGATTCTAACTTTGACACGGTTCTGGACCGAGGCCTCCCGGGCGATCTCTTTAATTAAGGCGTTAAAATCCTTCAAAAAGATTGTTAGATCCTCTGCATCAATCCCGATTTCCGGATCGACATCAACAAATCGATAGATTATGGATTGAAATTCACAGGTTTCGATCATATCAGGCGACACGTTATTTCCCCCGCAGATGTGAATAGTGCCCTTCCACTATAGCGCCCGAATCCTTCATAAATGGTCCTTGTTATATTGGAGCTCCCTATATGGGCTTTGCAATTTGCACAACACGCATCTGAGTTGCCCCCAACATGGACACACATTTTGTCCTATAAACCCAAAAGGGCACCGGAGCCATATCGGCACCGATGCCCAAGCACATTATCAATTAGCTCAGCTCACACAAATTGACGCAATTCAGGTCAAAACATTCACCTAAGATGAAGCGGAAATAATCCAGCGAGCCCCATTACTACTCTCAATTGCCTTTGCCACATTGGACTTTTGAAAAGTAATCATAAAAGCGTGATGGAGCGTGAGGATTTTATCTTGAAAATCGTCATCGTCCTCCATCAATTTAATCTTCATTCCCTTATCGCATAAATCCGAATGTGAGAAATGTCGGTTATGCATCGCAGATGCCCTATGGTCGCAAAGTAAATTCAAAATATCTTCGACTTTTTCATCTGCTGCCGAATCCCCTGAGAACATATTGCTCTTCAGCCATTGCCCGACAATACCTCGTGACATCTCGACGGCTTTCTGGCAATCACCAAGGAATGTGGGGTGATACTTTCCAATAATTTGACCCCAAAGGGCAGCGCTTGAAGGGTTTACTTCAACCTCTTGAACGGCTCTTTCAAACTCTTCAATCACACCACCAGCAGCGACACCACCAATCTGAGGATCGGTGGGGCCAAGTGAGGATTGGCGCCCCATAATAATCTCTTTGCAGGAGCAAGCAATCATTGTTCCAGCCGACATAGCCAGTTGGGGAACAATAGCAACGACATCGTTCCCGAAACAGTCGCGAATGTACTTAACAATCGCCTCCGTAGCCGCCACTTCTCCACCCGGAGTATGAAGAACAAGGTCAAGGCCCTTGCTGCGATCAAGTTTATACATCGCATTCATTAGGCCGTTCATATCATCATCAAGAATAGAAACACTCGAAGCGTCGCAACCTTGCAGCCAGCCGGAGTAGTAGCAAATCACATTTCGACCGCGAAACTTACTTAAATCAGAAACCGCCTGAGCACGAAGTGAATCAAGCGGGGACTCTTCTGCCTGCAAGCGAGTAAGGATGTTATTCCAGGAAGACATTACTGACCAGTCCCAGCAGAATAAGTCAGCTTAGACGTCTGATAAAGCGAGAAAATCTCGAATTCCGATTTACCAAAACTCGAACGTGAATTCGCTTTAACGGGAGCACCAAATACTTGGATGTACTTCGCTTGGAGAGCCGCCGCCCTATCCTCAGGAACGGACGTGCCTTTGAGTTGCTTCATAGCTATGACCATCTCCTTTCGTATCCCAAGAGTATACGGGCGCTGGGCACCACTTCATCGGCAATTCGATAAACGGACAAACATTCCCGGGCCAACGTCGGCCCTAGCGCCCAGACGCAATACCGGCGGTTTTTTAATAGGCAAATTTTGATTGTAAGCAGCAACCTCAGAAAGCAGATGTGGCTAACGCATACTCCCTCGAAAGCAACTCAGGGGGATTTGGCAGATTATCAATCGCGTAATCCTGCATAGCGGCTGTTGCTGTTGTTCGTTTGTAGTCATCAAAAGATTCGCCAAAGCCCAGATATATCGAATTCATCCTTGCCAGAGATACAAGATTTTCATCCTTCAACACGCCTGCACCAATTCCTGGGCTAATTAATACATCTTCTGAATATGCAAACACCAGCTTGACTATTGATTGTATTTTTTCGGCCTCGCTAAGGGCATTAAACTGTCTCTCAAACTCCCTGTATCGTTTTGCCTTCTCGCACCTAAACAATAGGACGACAGTACGTCCATTTGTTGGCAGAACACAAACATGAAGCGGCTCAATGCGGTATTTAGGATTTAGATTGTAAGAATAATTAATGACGTTCCCGGTGAAATCTGCAAGAGGGCTAATCATCTGCTGAAAGACAAAGGGAGCGGTATAAGGCAGGACCGTGTAAAACACAACATGAAATGCATTCGATGACTTTGAATTCTTGCCTATCCTCAAGGCAGTCTTGAAAGCTTTTTCATCCTCGGCTGCGTCGATAGTCCTTACATCCGCAATAGCACGAATCATTGGCGGGACACCATCTCCCAGTGCTGTCTTAAGTCCAATGTCCTGCCTCGCTTTGGAAACCTCACGAAGAAGATTTTTAGCAGCAATTTGACCTAGAACCTGCGAGCTTGGATATGTCAAAAGTGTCTCGGGCGTCTCATATAACTTAAAAAACTCGCTGTCGCACCTTCTGCAAACCTGCTTGAAAGTCGCCGCCTTTCCTATGCCAACCTTATCTTCGACAAGATTTCCACCAACGACAGCAGAGCTCGTGAGCAGCTTGCCGTCAACTGCAATCGCCCTAAGACAGAATTGGGGCACAGTATGGGATAAGCAGAACTTAGGCATCTCTTCACCGCAAATGAGACAACGATCGGGCTTAGAATAATTTTTTGCCGCTCTGAAATAAGGAGCCGAAGTCTTCTTAAATGAGACAAGATTATCCGTTGATAGATTGCATGCGGGAAAATCCTGCCTAAAGGCAGCTGACAAGCCTAATTTTTCATCGTGCATATATAGACCACCTCATCGAATAAGCCAATCATATAGCCAACAATCAGCAATATATTTCATGGTAAGCGAGCAATCCCTCATGTCGTATCTATATCGCCCTCCCATCTTGAGCAAAGATAGACCTCACCCCGGTTGTCGTGACAGAGAAACGGAACTTGCCCCCTCACACTGTTTGCTTACAACCTAACGGCTAGCGCGGACATAAAGTTATACTCACAGTGAGTCCATCAAGTCCTCGGTCAAAGTAAACCAATGGGATCTTTGAGGGCATCCCGCACAATCTCTTTATCAAAACGCCCACGTACGCATATCAGAAGGAGTATCGAATCATCGGGTCGCGACCGGTCGAATGTCGCCTTTTACCAGACGAGTATCACCCAGGCTGCAAAATTGAAAAATACGACCATGCAGAACTGGACTTAGGCTGCAGCCTCACAGGCTTTACCTGGAAGGTCTCGGTGTCGAGTCTCGAAGAAGCAGAAGACGGCCTCATGTTGAAGCTGCCGCATTGCGTATAGCCAACCCAGCACAGGTCAGAGCGCCGCCAGGGACTAAAGCGGGCCCGCCCCCTCCTCTCCCCCAACATTACCCAGAAAGATCGCTGATGTTGACTGGGGTTCCCGTAAAATAAAACCCCAACTAAATATGTGCGGAGTGCCGGCCTGGAGCTGCCTTCGGACCCTATTGTCTGCTCACCGAGAGGCTCCGCTATGAAACGACCCCTTTACTACCTGCTCTGCGCGATCGCGTACACGTCCATGGTCGGCGCGACGATGCCCATGGCAGCCATTGCGGAGGCGATTCAGCCTCAAGCAACAGCCGAGCAGCAGGCGCAAGCCGACGCCACGAGCAGCGACACAGGCAAGGCCGAAGACGGCACCAGCACAAATGCGACAGCGGATACCGTAGAGGACGGCACCGCAACATCCACCGGCGTGAGCGCAGTCAACACGGAAAGCGCCGACGCCACCAATGCCGACTCCCCCGCCACAACCGGCACCCCCGCCCCATCCCTCCGAGCCCAAGCCAACCCCGCGCCCGCCGCGATCTCCGCCACGTCACAAACCGGCTACGCCCACTCCACTACCGCAACCCAAAACGGCGTCACCTTCACCGTCTCGTGGAACGACGCCCCCGCGGGCACCGCGACGACCTTCCACGTAACTCAGGCCGACGGCTCGTCCCAGGACAAGGCGCGCATGGACGTGCCCACCTATTGGGACGGCGGCAGCCAGGAAAGCATCTGCGACCCGTCGCGCCCGGCATGGGCCAGCTACTGCAGCCTGGGCACCGCGGGCCACGACTTTACCTTTGACTTCACGGCATCGGGCACGTACCGTATCTACTTCTACTTTATGGACAACGACAGAAACGACCCTCAAAACGACAAGGGGATCTACTACCTGCGCACCACGGCGGAGGTGACCGTAAACGACGCCGCCCGTCCGAGCGTCACGCAGATCGTCAACGGCGCCGTGGACCTGTGCAGGCAACAGACAGACGGCTCGGAATACGACATGGCGCTGTGGCTCCACGACTGGACGCTCGACCAGCTGGAGTACGACCACAGCCTCAACTGGTGCTCGGCCGAAAGCGGCCTCACACGCCACCAGGGCACCTGCGAGAGCTACCAGCGCATCTACTCCAAGCTCCTTGACGCCGCGGGCATCGCCAACGGCCGCATCACCGGCAACGGCCACACCTGGAACGCCGTAAAGATCGACGGTAAATGATGCCAGATGGACCTAACCTGGGACGACACGAACGACAACTGGTACGGAGACCTGGACCAGCGCCATCTGTACTTTGGTCTGACCGACGAGCTCATGGCAATCGCCCACTCCGACCACCCGGCTAACTACCAGAAGGCCGACTACGCCTACCGCTCAACCGACCTGTCCAACAATTACTCAGTGCGAAATGGCAAGGCCGATGAATGGGCGGAGAAGTATGCCGACCGCATTCAGCATCACTTGGATGCCAAGGAAAAGAGCTTTTCCATTGATGCCGGCAATCAGTCCTTCCCGCCGAGCATCTCGGGGATTCAGAACGGGATTGCTGCTTATGGGTACCGTCAAGATTCTTTCGCAAATTGATCGAGGCGGCCTCGGCCCCGCCTTGC
>OGZW01000701.1_pt1 | contig 26924 bp, 23 predicted proteins | sample 1577001 | NCBI WGS metagenome assembly OGZW01 (sample SAMEA3541519, study PRJEB24748) | human gut metagenome | biome: human gut; feature: human-associated habitat; material: faeces | place: China | collected 2012 | reverse complement strand
TTTATCAAAATTGACGATAAAGCTATTCCAGCCGGCAATTGCTTCGACCAAAGGGAGAAAAAGAAAAAGGCAGAAAAAAAAGTAGAATGACAATATGTGTTTGTTCATGTGTATAATGACTATATAGTTAGTTGCACAAAAATAATGCTTATTTTCAAGGTAGCGCACAATAGCCTATCAGTTTTTTCGTCCCCGATTATTATTTTCTTCTCGAATGGCAATCTTTTGCATTACTATACTTTAGATTCCGGTATACTAAGAAGTATTCGTCCGACAGTTGTTGAATTATCGTCCGACAGCTGTCGGACGATAAGGTTACACATGTCGGACGAATACTTTTTAGTAAAAGGAATATTTGTCCATCGTAATGCCGGAAAGAATCCGTACCTCCCCTCCAAAGTGTCTATATAAGAAGGCCATGAAGAGGAATAGAACAGAGAATCTAAAAAAACAAATAAAAAAATCGCCACAAGCTATTGCAGATTTCAAAATAATGTCTACCTTTGCAACCGCAAAACAAAAACGGGTAAGTCCTATACGGCCAGCTCCCTTCGAATCCTCCAGGGCTTGATCGCAGCAAAGGTAGTTGGTTGTAGCGGCGCGATATAGTAAGCTTACCCACCCGCCTCTTTAGCTCAGTTGGCCAGAGCACGTGATTTGTAATCTCGGGGTCGTTGGTTCGAATCCGACAAGAGGCTCGAAAGAAAAGCAGATGATACGAAAGTGTTACCTGCTTTTTTCTTTTTGCCCCACAAAGAATCCTCTAATTTATTTAAAATCTACACATCGGCTTGCCCTTGAATCCAACTATATTTGTACCTTTGCATATTATTTCTAAGAAAGATGGCAGAAAATAGAGGTTACATGCAACGATACGCAATGCTGTTCGGTACCTATATGGGAGGTTTCTGGATATTGAAGTTCATACTCTTTCCTGTGGGGCTGTCGGTTCCTTTTTTACTTTTCCTTTTCATGGGACTCACGCTATGCGTACCTTTTATGGGATATTATTATGCACGGATGTATCGTAATCAGGTATGCGGAGGCGGCATCAGCTTCCTGCATGCATGGGTATTCACCGTTTTCATGTATATGTTTGCCGCGCTGCTTGCCGCCGTGGCACACTACATCTACTTCAGGTTCATAGACCACGGATATGTGATAAACACGTGCGAAACGATGGTAGACACGCTTGCCCAAAGCAACATGCCGGGAATGGATTCGTACATCGCCACCTATCAGGAAGCTCTGGAGACAGCCCGACTGCTCAGTCCTATCGACATTACGCTACAGATGATATCGTCCAATGTGTTTTGGGGTTCGATACTGGCTTTCCCCACCGCCTTGTTCGTGATGAGACGCAAGAAAGACAACGCTCCGGCAAAGTGACGGAACAGTAAAAAGAAATGTTATTTCAATTGTAAATAGAAAAATCATACATCAATGGATATTTCAGTTGTCGTACCACTATATAATGAAGAAGAATCACTCCCCGAACTGTTCGCATGGATTGAGCGGGTGATGAATGCCAACGGCTTTTCATACGAAGTGATTTTCGTGAACGACGGAAGTACCGACCGTTCCTGGCAGGTAATCGAGCAATTGCAGGCACAAGCTCCGGACAAGGTACGGGGCATTAAGTTCCGCCGCAACTACGGGAAGTCGCCGGCATTGTTCTGTGGTTTCGAACAAGCACAAGGAGACGTCGTGATAACCATGGACGCCGACCTGCAGGACAGCCCCGACGAAATACCCGAACTCTACCGCATGATTACCCAAGACGGCTATGACCTCGTATCGGGCTGGAAGCAGAAACGTTACGACCCGTTGTCGAAGACCCTCCCCACCAAATTGTTCAATGCCACCGCCCGCAAAGTATCGGGCATCAAAAACCTGCACGACTTTAATTGCGGACTGAAGGCGTATCGCAAAGAGGTGGTCAAGAATATAGAAGTATACGGCGAAATGCACCGCTACATCCCTTACCTGGCCAAGAACGCCGGCTTCAAGAAAATCGGCGAGAAAGTGGTGCACCATCAGGCACGCAAATACGGAAAGACCAAGTTCGGGCTGAACCGTTTTGTAAACGGGTATCTGGATTTGCTTTCCCTTTGGTTCCTTTCCCGGTTCGGCATCAAGCCCATGCACTTTTTCGGATTGCTGGGTTCGCTGATGTTCATCTTCGGCTTCATAGCCGTGGTCATAGTGGGTGTCAGCAAGTTGTACTACATGCACCATGGCATGCCCTACCGCCTTGTGACGGACTCTCCCTACTTCTACCTCTCGTTGACCTCCATGATTATCGGCACACAACTATTCGTGGCAGGATTCCTCGGAGAGCTGATTTCACGTAATGCCCCGGAACGAAACAAATATCAAATAGAGAAAACCATTTAACGATGAAAAAATTAGTCAGACTTGTCATACTCGGAGCTATCCTTTGCCCGATAATAAGCATAGCTATCTCCTGCTCGGAGGAGGCAGATTGCTCCATGACGGCACGCCCCATGGTGAATTGCATTCTTTATAGAGTAGACCCCGAAACCCAATACGTGGAGAACGACACGCTCGACTCGCTCACCGTCACAGCATACGGCACCGACTCCATCATCATCAACAACCAGAAGAAGGTACACGACATCTCCCTGCCACTGCGCTATACGGAGGATTCCACCAAGCTGATATTCAAGTATAGCCGGACCAAGAGTGACACGATGGTGATACGCCACACCAACACCCCCTATTTCCTATCGATGGATTGCGGCTATCAGATGAAGCAGGCCATCACAAGCGTAACGTGCACCCGCATCTCTCTGGACTCGATATACATCAAAGACAATGAAGCAGGCATCTATGGAAAGGAAAATCTTAAGTTATTCTATTAGTCTGGCACTCTGCCTGCTGATGTTCCTCCCCCTACGGGCGCAGAACGGGAATCCTACCGTCCCCCCCCAGGGAGCACCTCCCAAGAAGGAGAAGAAGGACGCGAAAGAAGAAGTGCACTATCCGTTATACAACGGCATGTCCGTCGGCTTGGACTTGTGGGGAATCGGAAGTTCCGTATTTGGAGGAGATTTCCTGAGTTCCGAAGTATCCGTGGACGTAAACCTCAAGAACCGCTTCTTCCCTATTGCCGAATTGGGATATGGCTCCACGGACACCTGGAGTGACAAAGGCATACACTACAAAAGCAATGCCCCCTACTTCCGCATAGGAATGGACTATAACACGCTATACAAGAAGCAGCACGGACACATGCTACTCGTAGGCTTGCGTTACGGTGTAAGTAGCTTCAAATACGATGTAGACGCCTTGGGACTGGACGACCCGATATACGGTGGCATCGTAGGCAATCCGAATCTGGACGACGAGATATGGGGAGGCAGCCTGCCCTATAACCATAAAGGAATGAAAGGCTCCATGCAATGGGCGGAATTTTGTGTCGGTATCCGGGCGCACGTCTGGAAGGCATTGTACATGGGCTGGTCACTACGCTTCAAGTTCAAATTGTCCGCCTCGGCCGATGAATACGGTGACCCGTGGTATGTGCCCGGTTTCGGGAAATATGGCTCCAACACGATGGGAGTAACCTATACGATAACTTATAAACTACCTCTTTAAGCGACTTATGACAGGGTTAGAGATTTGGCTACTGGCCGTAGGACTTGCGATGGATTGTTTCGCCGTTTCTATAGCCAGCGGAATTATATTGAAACGCGCCCGGCTGCGCCCTATGCTGGTGATGGCCATCAGCTTCGGCTTTTTCCAGGCTTTGATGCCTCTGCTGGGATGGATAGGCGCCAGTTTTTTCAGCCACCTGATAGAAAGTATTGACCATTGGATTGCATTCGGTATCCTTGCCTTCCTGGGCGGACGCATGATAATGGAATCCTTCAAGGACGAAGATTGCAAGCACGAGTATGACCCTACCAGCCTGAAGGTGGTGCTCGCTCTGGCCGTGGCAACCAGCATCGATGCATTGGCGGTAGGTGTTTCGTTTGCATTCCTCGGTATCAAGCAATTCTCGGCTATTCTTTCCCCCATCGGCATTATCGGTTTTGTATCATTCGCCTTGTCGATGGTCGGCCTGATGTTCGGCATCCGTTTCGGATGTGGCATAGCCCGCAGACTGCGCGCCGAACTTTGGGGAGGGATTATCCTCGTCATCATCGGTACCAAGATATTGGTAGAGCATCTCTTCTTTTAATTAAAAAGTAAAAACTCAGATAGGATATGGAAAAGAAAGTACAACGGAATTTTTTATGGATTGCCCTACTGGTACTGGGAACCATCTGGATACTTGCCCGCCACAACCAAGTCACTCCTTATCAGACGGATAACGGACTGATATTCGGTACGGTATATAAAGTGACTTATCAATGTGACCAAAATCTGAAGGCGGAGATAGAAGCGGAACTCAAACGTTTCGACGGTTCCTTGTCCCCTTTCAATGACACGGCGACCATTACGCGCATCAACCGCAACGAGGACATTGTGCCCGACACATTCTTTACCAACGTCTTCCGACGTAGCATGGAAATCTCCCGGGAGACCGATGGTGCCTTCGATATCACCGTTGCCCCTCTTGCCAATGCCTGGGGATTTGGGTTCAAGAAGGGTAACTTCCCCGACTCTGCCATGATAGACAGCCTGCTGGAGATGACAGGATACGAAAAAGTAAAATTGTCCGATGAAGGGAAAGTGGTGAAAACAGACTCGCGTATAATGCTCTCGTGCAGCGCTGTGGCAAAAGGATATGCAGTAGATGTCATAGCCCAACTTCTGAAGAAGAAGGGTATCCGCAACTTTATGGTCGATATAGGCGGAGAAGTGGTTGTTCACGGGCAAAACCCTCAAAATGGACCTTGGCGCATCGGTTTGAACAAGCCGATAGACGACTCACTGGCAGTGAACCAGGAACTGCAAGCAGTGCTGCTAGTCACGGATTTAGGCATGGCTACATCGGGCAATTATCGCAACTACTACTATAAAGACGGAAAGAAATATGCGCATACCATCGACCCGCGTACCGGCTATCCGGTACAGCACAGCATCTTGTCAGCCACCGTCATTGCCAAAGATTGCATGAGTGCAGACGCCTATGCCACGGCATTCATGGTGATGGGGCTGGAAGAAGCAGAACGCGTGGCGGATGCACATCCGGATATCGACGCCTGCTTCATTTATACGGATGAAGAAGGAAAGCTTCAAACGTTCTTAACAAAAGGAATGGAGAAGTATATGAAATAATGTGCAAATGCGATTAACCCATCATTTATAAAATACAAAATATACCGCCAGTACCAGACATACAAAAGCGGCAAAATGATTCCAATGCAGCGTTTCCCCCTTGAAAAGAACCGTTGTGAACACCGTAAAGATAATCAAAGTGATTACTTCCTGAATCACTTTGAGTTGCATCAATGAGAACGGGCCTCCATTGCCTAAAAAGCCTATCCGATTGGCCGGAACCTGGCAAGAATACTCTGCCAAAGCTATTACCCAGGAAAACAGCACCACGGCATACAACGGCCAGTTGGAGATGACTTTTGTCTCTTGTAGCTTCAGATGCCCATACCAGGCAAACGTCATGAAAATATTAGATACAATCAATAGCAAAATGGTATAAAATGCTTTCATATAGTGATTAATGATTAGTGATTAATGATTAATGATTGCAGGCAGCAATTCCTCTTGCACATTCGTCATACTCCCCCATAGACTATAGCGTGCCTCAGGATTCATTTCCTCCAACTGTTTCAGAATGCCTTTCATTGCACTACGACTGGATTGTGACTCATACGGACAATTCTTCACCTGCTTACGATACCCCCTCACTTGCGCCAACTCCATCAAATCCGCCTCATGTACCAGACACATCGGACGGATAATCGTCATATCAAACTTCTTCATTACCAGCCGGGGGGGCATAGAGCTGAACGCTCCCTGATAGGTGATATTCATCAGCAAGGTCTCCAGAATATCATCCATGTGATGGCCTAACGCGATTTTATTGCATCCCTGCTCCTTGGCTACGGTAAACAATGCCTTCCGCCTATTCCAAGAGCAAAGAAAACAAGGAGACTTGCGGGTATCTGTCGTGGCATCAAACTCCGTTTCAAAGAGAACAAAAGGCACTCCCCACGACTCTACGTACTCCCTCAGATAGTCCACATCGCTTTGATAAGGTATATTCTTCATCACTACATGTACGGCGACAACGGAAAAACGGGGTTTATAGACACGGGCACGCCGTGCCAACAATTCCACCAGCGCCAAAGAGTCCTTGCCTCCCGAAAGCCCGATAAGAATCTTATCGCCGTCCTCTATCAGCCCATATTCCACCACACCTTTGCTAAACCGCTTGTCTATGCGGCGCAACATCTTTTCTTCTTCAGTAAATCGTGCCATTGATACGAGTTATGAGTTATAAGTTATGAATTATAGCTCTTCCGGTTGCAAAAGTAAGGCAAAAGAACGATTTAAAGAAGAATTAACAAAATAGAATTACGGAAACCAGCTTTATTCACGATAAATTTGTATTTTTGACCTTCTGAACAAATCAGCATGTATCAATATGAATAAAAAATATATCCTTTTCTTTCTATTCGGCCTTTTGAGCATAACAATTTCCGCACAAAGCCTGGCAGAAGCCAAAGCCTTGTACGAGAAGGGAGAATACGAAGAGGCCAAGCCCGCCTTCAAAAAGTTCGTCAAGACACAACCTGGCAATGGAAATTACAACCTATGGTACGGTGTATGTTGCCTGGAAACCGGCGAACCCGCAGAAGCCTTGAAACACCTGGAAAGCGCCGTCAAGAGACGCGTCCCCAGCGGGCAACTCTATTTGGCCCGGGCATACAATGATTTATATCGGTTCGAAGAAGCCATCGAGACTTATGAGACCTACATTTCCGACCTGAGAAAGAGAAAACGCTCCACCGAAGAGGCCGAACAATTATTGGAAAAAAGCAAATCCAACTTGCGCATGCTGAAAGGCGTGGAAGAGGTCTGCTTCATCGACAGCTTTGTGGTAGACAAGGAAAAATTCCTGGATGCATACAAAATCAGCCCCGAATCGGGCAAGCTGTTCATGTACGACACCTACTTCAATGATTCCGGTAAGGAAGGCGGAACGGTATACGAAACGGAGCTGGGCAATAAACTATATTATAGCGAAATGCAACCGGACAGCACCCTCAGTATCCTTTCGCGCAACAAGTTGCTGGACAAATGGAGTGATGGCAGCTTGTTGCCCGGAAGCATCAATGAGGCCATGAATGCAGACTATCCCTATGTACTTACGGACGGTATCACTATCTACTATGCTTCGGATGGCCCTGGCTCGATGGGAGGATATGACATTTTCGTCACCCGTTACAATACGAATACCGACTCCTATCTGATGCCGGAAAATGTGGGCATGCCGTTCAATTCGCCCTACAACGACTATATGTACGTCATCGACGAATTCAACGACTTGGGATGGTTTGCCTCCGACCGCTACCAGCCCGAAGGCAAAGTGTGTATCTATGTATTCATTCCCAACTCATCCAAGCAAGTGTACAACTACGAAGGGATGGACCCGGACAAGATGATATCATTGGCGCAACTTCACTCTATCAAGGACACATGGACGGACACCGATGCGGTAAAGGGCGCCCGAGAAAGGCTTCGGACTGCTGCCAACGCAAAGCCGCGGACTACCAAGAAGCATGATTTCCAATTCATCATTGACGACCACTCCACCTACTACCAGCTGGACGATTTCCGCTCCCCACAGGCCAAAGCCTCGTATGGCAAATACAATCAGCTGGAGCAGAGCTACAAACAACTGCAGGAGAAACTGGAAGATATGCGTTCGGAATACTCCCGAGCCAACAAGCAGGAAAAGGACAAGATGTCCGCCGCCATCCTCGACCTGGAGCAACGTGTACGGCAATTGTCCACTGAGATGGAGCAGACTGCCATTCAAGTGCGCAACCTGGAAAAACAAGCCACCAAATAAAGACAACTATGGATATACTCATTATCGCCTCATTGATTATAGGAGCAGTAATCTTGTTCTTAGTGGAATTATTCGTAATTCCGGGCATCAGCGTTGCCGGTTTTCTGGCAGGAGGTTGCATCATCTTTGCCAACTACTATGCCTTTGCCTATATGGGTACCACGGCAGGTGTCATTACGCTTATCATATCTGCCCTGGCTTGTATCGGCTCGTTGGTATGGTTCATGCGCTCCAAGACACTCGACAAAATTGCATTGAAAAAAAACATCACCTCCAAAGTAGACCGTAGTGCCGAGGAAAAAGTCAAGGTAGGTGATATAGGCGTAACCACTACTCGCCTGGCTCTTATCGGCTATGCCGAAATCAACGGAGACATCGTGGAAGTAAAGTCATCAGACGGCTTCCTGAACGAAAAGACTCCGATTATCGTAGACCGTATTGCCGACGGAGTCCTCTTAGTGGAACGGCTCAAGCAGTGAAATTTCAGGAATCAACCTATTTATAACTAACAATTAATATTTAATCTCATGGATCCAAGCACAATGTATTTAACCGCCTTCCTCATTATAGGAGGCATTATCTTCCTGGTACTTTTCTTCCATTATGTACCGTTCTTCTTGTGGCTGTCTGCCAAAGTATCGGGAGTAAACATCTCGCTGGTACAACTTTTCCTGATGCGTATCCGTAATGTTCCTCCTTATATCATTGTGCCCGGCATGATTGAAGCTCATAAAGCAGGATTGCAAAACATCACGCGCGACGAACTGGAAGCGCACTACCTTGCCGGAGGTCACGTAGAGCGGGTGGTACACGCACTGGTATCCGCCTCTAAAGCCAATATCGAGCTGCCGTTCCAGATGGCAACCGCCATCGACCTTGCCGGCCGTGACGTATTCGAAGCCGTACAGATGTCCGTTAACCCCAAAGTAATTGACACTCCTCCCGTGACAGCTGTTGCCAAAGACGGTATCCAGCTGATTGCCAAGGCCCGTGTAACGGTGCGCGCCAATATCCGCCAATTGGTGGGAGGTGCCGGAGAAGACACGATTCTGGCCCGTGTAGGCGAGGGTATTGTGTCTTCCATCGGTTCGTCAGAGAATCATAAGTCTGTATTGGAGAATCCGGATTCTATCTCCAAACTGGTATTGCGCAAGGGGTTGGATGCCGGAACAGCATTCGAAATTCTGTCCATTGACATTGCTGATATTGACATAGGTAAGAATATCGGTGCCGCCCTGCAGATAGACCAAGCCAATGCCGACAAGAACATTGCTCAAGCCAAGGCAGAGGAACGCCGCGCCATGGCCGTAGCCACAGAGCAGGAAATGAAGGCAAAAGCCCAGGAAGCCCGTGCCAAAGTTATCGAGGCAGAAGCGGAAGTACCCAAGGCCATGGCCGAAGCATTCCGCAACGGCAATCTGGGTATCATGGACTATTACCGGATGAAGAATATAGAAGCCGACACTTCCATGCGCGAAAACATTGCCAAACCGACGACGGGCAATACCAGCCAGCCGTTGAGTAAATAACCCGGAAAGTAACTGACGAAACGCCGGAACCGGTGAACAAGAATCGGTTCCCGGCGTTTCTATTTATAAACAAAAGATTAAAGCCTCAAGCATATGAAGAAATATTTCGCCTCTTCCGAACTGATCATCAATGAAGACGGTTCTGTATTTCATCTTCACGTAAAGCCCGAATGGCTGGCAGATAAAGTCATCTTGGTAGGCGACCCCGGACGGGTGGCACTGGTTGCCTCCCATTTCGAGAACAAGGAATGTGAAGTGGAAAGCCGCGAGTTCAAGACTATCACCGGTACTTACCAGGGGAAACGTATTACGGTGGTTTCCACCGGTATCGGATGTGACAACATCGATATCGTGATGAACGAACTGGATGCCCTGGCAAACATCGACTTCGAGACGCGCGAAGAAAAGCCCCGCCTACGTAGCCTTGAGCTGGTACGTATCGGCACCTGCGGCGGCTTGCAACCCTACACTCCGGTGGGTACATTTGTATGTTCTGAAAAGTCCATTGGTTTCGATGGGCTGCTCAACTTCTATGCCGGACGCAACTCCGTGTGCGACCTGCCCATGGAGCGTGCCTTCCTCAACCATATGGGATGGTCCGGCAACATGTGTGCCCCTGCCCCCTACGTCATTGATGCAAGCACTGAACTGATAGACCGCATCGCACAAAACGACATGGTACGTGGCGTAACGATTGCCGCCGGGGGCTTCTTCGGACCTCAAGGACGCGAGTTACGCGTGCCGCTTGCCGACCCACATCAGAATGAGAAGATTGAAAAATTTGAATACAACGGCTACCGTATTACCAACTTCGAGATGGAAAGTTCTGCCCTGGCAGGCTTGAGCCGTCTGATGGGGCACAAGGCCATGACGGTATGCATGGTCATTGCCAACCGCCTGATAAAAGAAGCTAACACGGGATACAAGAATACGATAGATACTCTTATCAAAACAGTACTCGACCGTATCTAAGTATCCTTCAAGAAATGCTCCTCCCTTTCCTTCAGCCAATCCTAGGAGTAGGGTTTAGTAATGACTTCATCACATCCTGCCTGACGTGCCCGTTGCTGGTCTGTATAGTGTAGCAATGTCCTGCTATACCCACAATGGGCACAGAGGCGGATTAGGCTTTATAAGCATCTATCCATTATCGATTTGCACAAAGTTACGATAAAAGCCCATAAGTTGAATCACCATCTCTCTTTTTTGTAAAGAAACCATTATCTTTGCTGAATAAAAATAAGCCGGATAAAATGAACCAAGATACCATTTGTGCCATAGCCACCGCCCAAGGGGGAGCCATAGGATGCATCCGTGTCTCCGGACCGGATGCCATAGAGATAACATCCCGCATATTTACCCCTGCCCGGAAGGGGAAGAAGCTGAAGGATGCCAAGCCATACACACTTACCTTCGGTCATATCCATGAAGAAGAAAACATCATAGACGAAGTACTTGTAAGCTTATTCCGTGCCCCCCACTCGTACACGGGCGAGGATAGCACGGAAATCATGTGCCACGGTTCGAGCTATATTCTTCAGAAGGTGTTGCAATTGCTCATCGGCAATGGTTGCCGCCTGGCCGCTCCCGGTGAGTACACGCAACGGGCCTTCTTGGGCGGCAAAATGGACCTAAGCCAGGCCGAAGCCGTGGCCGACCTCATCGCCTCCACCTCTGCCGCCACTCACCGCCTCGCCATGAGCCAAATGCGCGGTGGGTTCAGTAAAGAGCTGGCCTCACTACGCGACCAATTGCTGCACTTCACATCACTCATAGAACTGGAGCTGGACTTCAGCGACCACGAAGAACTGGAATTTGCCGACCGCTCCGAGCTATGTCTCCTAGCAGACGGCATAGAGCAGGTAATTTCCCGTTTAGTACAATCCTTCAGTGTAGGCAATGCCATCAAGAACGGCGTGCCCGTAGCCATCATCGGCGAAACGAACGCTGGTAAATCCACCCTGTTGAATGCACTACTAAACGAGGAACGAGCCATTGTAAGCGACATACACGGGACAACCCGCGATGTGATAGAAGACACAGTCAATCTTGGTGGGATAACTTTCCGATTTATTGATACGGCAGGCATACGCGAAACGAACGACACCATCGAGAACCTAGGAATTGAGCGAACCTTCCAGAAATTGGAGCAGGCGGAAATCGTGCTCTGGATAGTTGATGCCACGAATGCCGTCTCACAGATACCACAACTAACTACCCAGATACTTCCCCGTTGCGAAGGGAAACGGCTCATTCTCGTATTCAACAAGACCGATTTGGTGCAAGATGCCTCAACCATCCCCAACTCCAGTTTCACCGTGGCCGCTACTAATGTGCAATGCATCTCCATCTCTGCCAAAGGACGTACCAACCTCGACAAGCTTCAGCAAATGCTAATCTCTGCCGCTAACCTGCCCACGGTTACCCAAAACGATGTCATTGTCACGAATATACGCCACTACGAGGCTTTGACCCATGCCTTGGAAGCCATCCACCGGGTCCAACAAGGGATAGCAGAAAATCTATCCGGAGATTTTGTTTCACAAGATATCCGCGAATGTATTTTCCATCTAAGCGATATTGCGGGGGAAGTTACGAACGACATGGTACTTGGGAATATTTTTGAACATTTTTGCATCGGCAAGTAGGATATTGTAATCAACTGCAACGAATTAGAACTAACTATAATGAAGTCGCTGATTTTCAGCGGCTTTTTTATTTGCCAAAAATCCAGCTATAAACAGTTGGATACTGTTGTTCACCATATTTTTCTACCGTATTTCTACCGCGGAACAATTAAGGGCTTTTGCCCGATGTCACACTGACGCATTTGTTGACGTGTATTGACAATGGTTTACGTGAGTAGACAAAAAGGGAAATTATCCGAGCTGTAAAAAGCTCATGTTTCACTAAAATATGGAGAATAACAAAAATGGAAGTAAAAAGAATCTGCCAGTGGTGCGGCAAGCCTTTCATGGCAAAAAAGACCACTACTAATTATTGTAGTCCGCAATGTTCCAAAAGAGGTTACAAACACCGTATGAAGGAACGTAGAATGGAAATGCGCGAATTTCAGGAAATGCTGGAGGTAAAGAACAAACTGGAGAGCCAGGAATACTTTACCTTTTCTCAAGCAGCCAGACTAATGGGAGTTTCTCGCCAGTATGTCTATAAACTGGTAAAAGAGGACAAACTTCGTGCATCAAGGCTGAGTTCAAGAATGTCGCTCATCAGAAGAACCGACATCGAACTTATGCTGAAAACAAAACCTTATGAAGTTCTCAAACCAAAAGATGAATTTGACGTTACCGAGTATTATACCGCTGAACAGATTGCGGAAAAGTACAAAGTCAACGCCAAATGGGTGTGGACCTATACCCGGCAAAACAATGTTCCCAAAGTCAGAATCCGCCAGTTCAATTATTACAGTAAAAAGCACATAGATGCGGCATTTGCCAAATATAAGACGGATGACGCCTTGACCGAATGGTACACTCCGGAGGAAATCGAGAAAAACTATGGGATGACACGTGTAGCCATCCGTTCACATGTTTACCGCAACAACATCCCTTCAAAGAAAGAGCACGGCCAGATATTCTACTCAAAACTTCACTTCGATCTGTCCAAGAAGACAACCGAAGATGATTCTTCAGAATATTATACCGTGCAGGAAGCCATGAAGAAGTATAGTCTCACACGGGATTCAGTTTACGGCATTCTGCAATTCCACGAAATAAAACGGGAGAAAAAAGGGCGCTTTGTGAGATTCCTGAAAGTGGAATTTGACCACATTATGGGCGCCAGATAATGAATCTGTACAGACAGATATACAGACTGGAAAATGATTTTATGCTGAATGCGGTCTGCATAAAGTCATTGTGCATCTTCACCGCAAAAATTAAGTCAACTAATAACATTTGTAACTATGTCAGAATGTAAAACTGTAACTTTGAGAACCCGCCCGTTAAAAAATGGTATGCTTTCCTTCTATCTGGACTATTATCCGGGCTACCGTGACCAGGAAACGATGAAGACTATCCGTCACGAAGGTTTGAACATTTATATCTATGCAAATCCGAAGAATCAGCGGGAACGTGACTTCAATGCAACCATGTCAGAGAAAGCAGAAGCCATCCGATGCCGGCGCTTTGAAGCTATCGTAAACGAACGATATGATTTCTTCGACAAAAGAAAATATAAGGCAGACTTTCTGGAATACTACCGTAAGCAACTTCCCAAGCACGACCAGAAATGGGAATTCGTTTATCAGCACTTCTATAACTTCGTACATGGCAAATGCACTTTCGAAGAAATTGATGTGGAGCTGTGCAACAAGTTTCGTGAATATCTGCTCAATGCCAGACAGCTAAAACGGGATGGATATATTACACGAAACTCTGCGTCCGGCTACTGGTCCACATTCAGAGGATTCCTGAAAATTCTCTATCGCAATCGGCTGATCAAGGCAAACATAAATGATTTTCTGGAAAAGATTGAACCGGAAGATGTGGTAAAAGACTATCTGAGTGTTGAGGAATTGTACTGTCTGGCTGAAACACCATGCAAGATACCAGTTCTAAAAACCGCTTCCCTCTTTTCGTGCCTGACCAGTTTGAGACTCAGTGACATACTTACTCTCTGCTGGGAGGAAATTGTTGATTTTGCAGCAGGAGGAAAATGTGTACACACCATCACACAGAAGACAAAGACGGAAGATATCATCCCCATTAGTGATGAAGCTCTGAAGCTGATAGAATACTCACCTGAGAAGAAGGGTTTGGTATTCAAAGGTCTGAAAAGGTGCTGGACCCAGGTTCCTATGAAGGAATGGATTCGTTCAGCCGGAATCACCAAAAATATAACATTCCATTCGTATCGTAGAACATTCGCAACCCTGCAAGGAGCTGCAGGAACCGACATCCGTACCATACAAAGTATGATGGCTCACAAGAGCATAACCACGACCCAAAGGTACATGAAAGTAGTGGACAGCAACAAGCGTGAAGCGAGCAATAAGATTACCCTAAAAAGGAAAGAATAGCAGTCTGTATCCTATATAAATAATATACCTAAAGTATGATTATAGTATGATTTAGAGTATGATTTTCGTACTTTAGGCTTATTTTTCTTAAAATCTCAACGATTATCTGTCACTAATTACAACTATTTGGAAATAGAAAATATATTTGCCATAAAAACTAATACATATAATTACAGAACATGACAAACAATATTAAATTATCGGCACGAAAGACAAGTTTCATACTTGCAGTAAGTTGTATCCTTTTTTCAGTAATTGCAACATATCTGTACATTAATCACCAGATAGATCTGACCAGGTATACAACACCTATAATATTAGGAACCGTTGTAATAATCATAACGTGCGGAGGATTACAACGTGTATTCTATGTATTCCTTACGGATGAATGTCCGCAGATCTTTTCTGATAATCAAAGAAATTCTATACCTGACAAGGTTATTCCCAAACCAGATATGATAATTGAAGAATGCAGTGAACCAACTGTAGAAGTTTCAGATATAGAAATGATTGAAGTTAGCAATGCAACAGAAGTTATTTCAATGATTGAGTTACCGAAAAAGACAAAGAATACTGATACGACAGAAAATAAAGCTGTCAGCTCTGAAATCGTTACATCCATTACAATATCAGAGCAGCATGATGATTCGAAAGAAATCAAAGTTTTGGAGCAACAACCTACTTCAGAAGTTAAACCCGAAGCTTTTTCATATCTCCAGGGATTCGAAAGCCGTATGGAAGAAATTCAGAAGGAAGAATTAGAAAGAAAAATAATGATTATAAATGCTATTCATGAATATACCACCTATTCTACCGCAAAATTTCTTACCAAAGAGAATCTGCTTATACTACATGAAAACATAGACCATTTGGCAAGTGGGCAATCAGATTTGTATAAACCCATTCGTTCAAAAATGGAAACTCCTCTTACATCACCTTCATTACGACATTTTGTCTGGAATATAGGCGAACGGTTAGGCATATCATTATCAGAAAGAGCCAATTTCATAAAAACCATATTTCCTAATGAATTTAAAAATGCAACCTTGGGATACCTTGTCAAGAATCTCAAAGATACCATACACAGTCAGATTCCTATTGACAGTCCAAAATATGATGATTTTAAATTTGATTATACTCTTATAAACAAAGCGCAGTGTGAGAAAAAATGAATTAATACAGACCGGAAAATGATTCTCGTCTCCTATTTTTCTGCATAATGTCATTGATTTAGTTTGTGGCGTATTTAAACACAACAAATAAAGACATTATGCATTTTAAAAATTTAACCTTTAACGATTTACCTACAGTTGTAGGTGAATTATGTAAGAGAATTGAAAGTCTGGAAACTGTATTGAAAAACAGTCTGGCAGTCCAAAACAAAGTCAAAGAGAACCATCACGTTCCTATGACAGTGGATGAAGTATGTACCTACCTTGGCATATCAAAATCCTCATTTTATTATAAGGTCAAGCATGGTGGCATTCCTGTAATCAAACAAGGCAAACATCTTTTTGTTTATCGTGATGAACTGGATAAATGGCTTGAGACCGGAAGAAAGGTACAGATTCCACTGACTTTTGAAGAAGAACAGGCACAGATGCTTGCTGCCACCCGTCGTAAGGCTAACCCTAAAAACGTGTAAAGCCTATGGACAAGACAGACATTAGAATTCCTACTGAAGAGGAATTGACCGCTTATATGGAGGAGTCTGCTGTAAGTGCAAACGGAGCTTATGAACAGTCACCGGTTGTATTGATGGTAGATGATGCCGCAATCGGTACACTGGGAAACTTCAGTGCCTCTATAGGCAAGGCCAAAAGCAAGAAAACTTTTAACGTTACAGCCATTGCAGCGTCAGCATTGAAAAACGGTACTGTGCTGAAATACCGTTCATCATTTCCAGAGGATAAGCGAACTGTTCTGTACATTGATACAGAACAGGGACGCCATCATTGCCAGAAAGTATTGAAAAGAATCCTGCGCCTTGCCGGACTCCCGGAGGACAAGAATCCAGATAATCTGATTATGCTGGCTTTGCGCAAGTACGCCCCTCCAATACGTCTGGCTATAGTCGAACAAGCTATCGGCACAATCCCCGATCTCGGACTGGTGATTATAGATGGCATCCGAGACTTTCTTTATGATATCAATTCCCCCAGTGAAGCGACCGATATTATTTCCAGATTCATGCAATGGACGGATGACTGCCAGATTCACATTCATACCATTCTCCATCAGAACAAGAATGACGAGAATGCCCGTGGTCACATTGGCACGGAACTGAATAACAAGGCAGAAACAGTCATGCAGGTAGAAGTGGACAAAATGGACAGAACAGTAAGCGTAGTAGAAGCCATTCATATCCGTGACCGGGAATTTGAACCGTTTGCTTTCCGCATAAACGATGAAGTCTTACCTGAACTGCTGGATTCCTATCAGCCCCAGGAAAAGAAAATTGGAAGACCTGTAAAAGAACCGTTTGATCCGTACAAGGAAATTTCCGAGAGCGTGCATCGGGCAGCTCTGGACGCAGCTTTTACAAACGTCTGTATTACCAGTTATGACGATTATCTGGAACGGCTGAAGGAAGGATATGCCCTTCAGGATATTAAGCTGGGACATAACAAAGCGGTTAAAGTTGCCACCTTCCTCAGTAACAAAAGGATGGTCATAAAAGAGGGAAAGGAATATAAAATCAACCCAGACAGCCATTATTGAATCCGACTTTACTTTATTGGCAGGGTGTACATATTAGAATAAAGCAAAGTCATAAAGACGTTATAGGGAAATTTTCATCTTCTCCCCTTTTATAGGATAATCAGAATACTGATATCATTTATGGAACCAGTCGAAATGCCAATTTCATTTGTATATACGACACGGCTTGCCGTGCAGTTTCAACAGGTATCTGTTGCGAGATATGCCAAGGTATAACCTCCACTCCGTTATGGTTGTACATTGGCTCTCTCGCCGGCTCAGCCACTTCGCCGGTCGGTACTCGCAGGCTCGCACCTTAACCCGTTATAATATTAGATTCTCATGGAAAAAGAAATAATAAAACAAACAGAACAGAACGAGACTCCGGACAACAGGAGAACCGTATTTATCGGGGCCAAAGTCAGCCCCCGACAGAAAGAACATATCAAGTCAATGGCCGAACAATGCGGAATGACCGTAAGCGATTATCTGCTTGCGCGGGCATATAATTATAAACCAAAGGCAAGACTCACCAAAGAAGAAGCTGCACTTCTGCAGAATCTGGATAACTGCCGTGCTGACCTTGTGAAATACACATCAGCCCTTCATGGTATGAGTGCAAGCCAACGGCATATGATGTTCAACCAGATTCCATTTATGGTGAACTGGCTGAAGGAGCTTGGCAATGTGGCAGAAAATGTCTGCCAGTTCCTAAATTCCGTAAAAGAACCGAACAGTATTCCAACCAATAATAAAACTGAAGAATCATGATCGCAAAGGCTAAAGCAATATCGCACGGCATAAATGACATCCGTTATATTACTGGCGAATCACATAATAAAAAACATCCGGAAAAAATCTATCGGGTATTGGACAATATGATGCCATTGGAACCAGATGCAATGGGTGTCTGGAATTCAATGCAGCTTACTCTTTCCCGCTTCCGTCCGGTGAAGAACTCAGTCATCAGAATTGAACTTAGTCCGTCACCCGAACATACCAAGGACTTCACCATTGAAGACTGGCAAAAACTTTGGCAGGATTTCGCTACAGAGTTTGACAAACAAGTGTTCAAAGACAAGGACGGGAAAGTACGAAACTGTCCGACCAATCTGGCCAACAGCAAATACACAGTCTGGCTCCATATGGAATCCAATAGCGGAGTTCCTCATCTTCATGCTGCTGTCTGCCGGATGGATGAAGACGGACAGATCAACAACGACCACAATATACACCTTCGTGCCCAATGGGCAGCGGAAAAAGTGGCAAAGAAACGTGGATGGACGACAGCAAAACAGGTAAGAAATGTCAACATGCCATTGGTTACACGGGATTGTATGAATGTCCTTAAATCCATGTCATCATGGTCATGGGATGAATACAAAGCAGCATTGACAAAGAAGGGATATACCATACATGAGCGAAAGGACGATGATGGTATTCTTCACGGATATGCTATTATGAAAGGAAAGACGAAATACAAAGCTTCCAATCTGGGCATTGGTAGAAACCTGATGGTTTCAAAACTTCCTGCCACATGGGAGAAACTTCATTATAGGTCAGGCATTGCAGCGAACAGCAAACCTAAAGACACTGATTCGAAACAGATTCAGAAGCCATCAGCATCCGCTGATTATACCAAATATAAGATCTACAATCCGAATACGGTTCCCTATACATTGAGTCACGAAGGTCAGGAACATCGGTTCTACATTCCAGAAAAGGTACTCAACCATTTTAACGATGAATTTGATTATCGTTTCGTCTCCAATTCACAGGAGTTAACCGATATGGTAGTAGCAATATTTGTCGGATTGCTGGAAGTCCCCAATGCACCAACCGGAGGTGGCGGTGGTTCACAAAGCGAATTACCATGGAGAGATAAGGACGAGGATGATCTCTTATGGGCAAAAAGATGTGCCCGTGCTGCCATTCGTACCTTAGGAAAGAAACCGAAAACTGGATTAAAACGATGAGCTTATGAGAAAGAAATTTGATTTTACCGCTGAAATGAAGGAAGTGCAGGTTACCAAAAGTACTCCTCAAAATGAATATCTTGAGGAGGAAAAACGTCTGCTTGGCATAAACGTAAAAGAACTTGCCGAGTTGAATGATAATGTGTATGGATTGAGGACGGATCTTACTACATTATTAGATTTATTAGAAAAATACAAGTTGTCTATTACCCAGGATACGCAAGAGCAGGCTGTAAAATTTGGCAATACCGTTCTTGGCCAGTTCATTGACAAAATTGAGACCAAGTGCACAGAGGCAGAGCAGAGGATTGTTCAAATGGATAACCGCATTTATCTATCATATAAGGCATTTTATATTTTGATTGTCATTCTAATAGCCCTATCCTCTTTCTTGTTCTGTATGATCGTGGCGAATGTAGAATTTTTGCATTCTGGATTGGTCTGGAAGACAATTGCTTGCTGCGGATTTATAGCGATTTTGGGATTAATAATGGTAATGATAGTGATGCGAGAAGGTTGAAAAGCAGGAATACGCCTCATTGTTCTACAGACTTTATTAATCATAAAAAAGAGAGTTAAATAACTATTCAAGTTTATTTTATTGGGAATTAATCCTTTATATAGTAATAAAAACGATATATTTGCAATATGCTTATTAATAATAAAACTTTAGTATATAAATGAAAGTCCAGTTCATAGCACAAGGAATCCCTGAAAGTATAGGTACACCTGCAGGAGATGTGATAAATAATGCATTATTGACTACTAACTACAACTCATTTGCAGCATTTGTTGCATTTGTAAGTGTAGATGGAATTAATCAGTTAAAAGAAAATTTTAAACAATTTATAGATTCAGGAGGTCAAATTAGACTTTATGTTGGGGTTGATTTACATGGTACATCAAAAGAGGCCTTAGAGCTTTTGTTAAGCTTGGACAACGTAAAAACTTATATTGTTTACTCTTCTAATAGAATTATTTATCATCCTAAAATATATTCCTTCGAGGGTGATAATAATAATATGGTAATGGTCGGTTCTTCAAATTTAACACTATCAGGATTATATCAAAACATAGAAGCATCACTTTGTATTACAAATGAAGGTGAAGATGAACAAGATAAAAGCCTTATTAGCGATATATACGATTATTATAACGCAATATTATCAAACGACTCTACTTATTGCCAACCTTTGAGCCAAGAAATTATTGATTTACTATGCGAAAATAAGATTGTTCTTACTTCAAAAGAATCTAGAGTACAGTTTAATGAACAAAGTAAACAGAATAAGACTTCTGTTTCTGAAAGAGAAAAACTTAAAGAAAAATTCTCTGCTGTAAAAGTAGGAAAGGCTAAAACAGGACGTAAGAAATCAGTTGTTGAACATGTTTATACAAAAGAAGAAGATAATGAGGCTGGAACATACTCCCAAACAACATCTATTGAGGAAAAAGCGATGTGGATTGAAACAAAAGAAATGACGGGAGGATCTAGAAATATTCTTGATCTTTCCAAAAAAGGAGTTAGGGATAAAATTGTAAAGCCTGGTAGTGTTGAATTTTTTGGTATAGATAAAGAAAACTATGCCATGGAAAAAGACATTGAACTAGTTTATGACGGTAAGATTTTTAAAAATAATACTATAAAATACGCTCCTAAAAATAGTAACTGGAGAATCCAAATTAAGGGTGAGGCTGATGATGGTACGAAAATGACATATTTATCAAGTCCACGTTTGGGAATTCCAGGAGGATTGACAAGAAAAATATTAATTTTTGAAAAAACAGACGTAACAGATAGATATGTACTCCATATTTTTGATGAAGAAGAACTAGAATACTGGAAATCTATTTCATCAGATTGGGCGAATATGGGCAATAAAAATGGAAGGACTTACGGCTATCTCAATTAAGAGATAGCCGTAAAATAATCTAGAAGCTGCTCTATTCGTTCAGGTGTGTATAAATTAGGATATTGCATTGCTATATATTTCAATTCACAAATATTTAAACCATAAATAAACCCAATTAGACTATCAAGTTGAACAAATAAATCTTCACGACTATTTACCTTAACTTTTTGAACTTCAAATTCATCCCAAAGATGATTCATACGATTATCAGTGGACAAGAAAGTATAACATATATTTAATAACCTATTAAATATTGTAATACTTCTTTTATTTATTGACAGTTCAAGTTGCGGAATTGGAATCTGTTTTATAATAGTTTGAGTTAAATCAATACCGGTTAATTTATTCTTAATCACAAAGTCAAAAATCACAGAATTGAATAAACAAGATAAATATATTAACTCTTCAATCCTTGTTGTAATTAAAAACTGAACTGATTGGGATGCAGGAATAAATGGTAATATTGTAGCCACACAAGCTCTACTATTAGACGACGAAGTAAGACTATGCCATGCTAACATATACTTTGCGTTGTAATTCTTTGAAAGTTTTTCCCATTTTTCTTTTTTTATAAAGAATCTAGACACTGGTTTTATTCCATTAGATTTATCTTTTTGCGTGAGCTTTTTTGTTGACGCCTTACTTTTATATCTATCCTCTATTTTAACATTATTAAAGCCAGAATACATACCATCAAAAGACGAAAAGAATTTCCCCTCATATACAGGAATATTATCATCTTGCTGAATCTTATCTAGATCTTTTACATGTGTCGTAAAATGAACAATCCTTCCATACTTTAAATCTGGATACTCTTGTCCTATAGTTTTGTGATTACGGTATAATTTTAATATAAGTTTGAGATCGTCTAAACACGAAATGTTTGGAAGCATTTTCGTCTCAGGATTTATTAAGCCTAAATCAATATTACTTAGATTGAGACAAGATGTTTCTATATCTGCTATAGACGTCAAATTCATTCCAACGCGAAAAATGTTTTTCTCATTTTTATAACCTAAAATCAAAAAACAATACCTCTCACGACTATCTATGTCAAAGTACTTTTTAGAATTTATAAAATCATAGACTGCAACAATATTATTTTTTATTTTCATAAAAAAATTCTTATTTACAGGTGAGAGTATAGAAGAACTCTTAATAATAATTCCAACAACACCATGTTCATGCATTTGTTGAAAACAAGAATCTGCAAATAAAGTGCTAGTATTTAACTCTCCAGCAGAAGAAAAAGTAAAATATTTTGACTTTTTGATTTGTTTTTTACATAATTCAAGATTTAACCGATAGCTTTCTATATAAGACTTTAATCCTATATTAAGTTTTTCACTCGTTTCTATTAATGTTGCAAGATCAAACCTAAAATTCGTTTGTAAAACTTGTTCTGAAAATTGGGAATAAAAAATTTTTTCCTCAAAACGAATTTTTTCCCACGGCGGATTGCCTAGAATAATATCGTATTCTTTTAAAAAATCATAACCTACTGCTAAAGAAGGGTGATATATATAACCTTTCATGCTTAACGCTATCTTCTCTGCATTAATAGGTTCAGAACTACCATCATGAATCAAAAAATTTGCATGATAAAAATGTTTAGAAAGAATTTGATAATTTTTTAAGTTATTACTTAGATTTAGAATATTCAATTTTGCCAGTTCAAGTGCAATAAAATCAACGTCACATGCATACAAATTTGATATTAAGGTATCAATACTGACCTTTGGTAGATATTTAGATGTCAATTTCAAAGCTGAAATAAGGAAAGCTCCTGCCCCACAAGAGAAATCTACAATTTTAGCTTTTTCAAGACTATCTACACTATTCTTTTGTATATAGTATTCAATACTTTTTTGAGTTAAATAAGACACTAGTTCATGGGGTGAATAGTAACTACCTAATTGATTTCTCAATCCCTTACCTGTAATAATTTCAAAACCTACAGTATCAATAGATAACATTTGCTCATAAGTTTCTCCCATTTCAGATATTACCAAATCGTCTAATGGAAAATTGATTATTTGTTGTTCTTGGGATGTTAAATTAATAATTAACTCAGCAATATAGCAGTTACCACCAACTACTTGTTCAAGCCACATTGCACCAGAAACTGTATCAATAATAGACTTATCTTTGTTCTTACAAAACAAAGATACTATGATTGCAGCACGTGCGATTAATTTAGCACGGTAAATCAATTCTGGCTTTATCGATTCATCTTCTCGATGATATAATTCAAGCAATCCTTTTAATAATTCTATATAGTAAGTTATTGCATTCATTCTATAGTCAATATTGGTTTATTAAAAAAAACTTTATTGTGTGTATTCTCCAATACAGTGGCCAATACTTCTTTATTAACTTCTAACTGATTAAATATTAAAGGATATTTAATTTTAATAAGTTCATTAAGTTTTTCTATATTTACAGAAACTGGTATTACATGAGTTAAATCATCAATGCCACATATATGAAGAATTACCTTGTGAATCAGATCATATTTATAAAGTTTAATTATTTCATTTAACTCATAAACATGATTATATATACATTCAATCAAACGACTGCAAGAACATTTTGTTTGGTAAGAAAGAATTTCAAGGCAATTTTCACTACCAATGAGCTTTCCTTCAACTTTTCGCCCCAAAGGAAAACAAGACGCTCCTAACATCTTTGAAAGATATAAATCTAACATTTTTATATCTACATAGCATGATACATCATCATGTTCCTCATAACCTGACATATACTTGAGATAGTCTTGCTTCAGACGTTTACTTAGCTTATATTCTGACAAAATTATTGAATCAATAAGTCTTTCTGCAACTAATCGTTCATACATGTTCTGAAAATCTGATTTAATACAAGACTCTATGTATGACTGAACATTAGTAATTGCACTATAATCTACATGTTTATACTCAGAATTAGGTAATTTATTACGCAAATATTCAAATTTCAAATTCAAACACATTTGAGACAAAGTTCTAATCTCTTCATTTTCTAAAATACCTCTTGCAACAGGAAGCTTCTGAATATATCCACCACTTATTGTAAATTTTGGATTAATGATTTTCATGAAATATGAAGCCAATTTTGAATTCAAAAAGGCCAAATGGCATAAAACATCACCTTTTAACACTTTAATTCCAGGTCCTGACGCAATAAAGACTTGGTCTTGCAATTTAATCCTAACATTTAGTCCCAATGTTCCTGTATCACTAAAAACTAATTGCGTAAATGGTATTTCTTTAGGATTCCTTAGCACACCACCTTGTTGATTTTTGATAAGTTCTCCATTTTCTCCCCACTTAACTTTATAATAGTTAAGACCTTCCCATTTACTAAAGCCACCACCTTTACTAGCTAATTTCCACTCTGGAGTATCAATCTCCCAAATGTATTTAACCATTGTTTGATTGTTTCCAGTAGATGTTCCTTGCATACATTTTGCGTAATCTCCGTATTTTGAATATTTATCAATTAGTTGAAGGTCTTCAACTAATTGATAATTAAATTCAAAATTATTATTCCTTCTAAATTCTTCAATATCAATATTATAAATGGAATAATTACCTGTTTTTATTGAATCGATCTTTTCAGATAAAGGCAAAGACCTTAGATTTCCAAAAGAAGACAATGTCTTAGCAAAACGACTCTCTTTTTTTGTAAATACAGCCAGTACTACATTTGTTTTTTCTCCATTAATATTCTTAAAAGCATTACTACCTAAATCTATACAGTTGAGCAGACAGAAGTTATTTAGCAAATACAATCTAAATTCTTTAAGAGAAGAAAGGTTCATCCAACCATTTTGAGCGACGACAGCCATCGTATCATCTTTTCTTAAATTCTGCATAATTCTCAACATAAAAGAAAAACACATATCTCCTTTAGTTATTGGCAATTGTGCTTGAAGATAAGACTTTAGACATGAATTCATGTCTCTCTTCCCCATAAATGGAGGATTAGTTACATAAACAATATGTTTTCTTTCTGATTTTGCAATATTCAAAATACTCTCAAAACTCTCTCCACCGATAGTATTAGAATTTATCTTATTGCTAAAAAATCCTTTACAGTCACTTATTAGGCCACCAAAATTGTATATATTATCTACAGAATCATAACCATCTTTATTATAAGCTAGTAAAAAAAGGGATAAATTAGCTATTTCAGACAATTCAAAATCTAAATCATATCCAAGAATATTATTATTAAAAATCTTACATGATATCTCGTTAATATTAATTCCCTTGGTATAATACCACTTATAAAGTCTTACATATGTAAGTGCCAAGAAATTTCCTCCGCCTGAAGCTGGATCTACAAACAAGACATTTTCTACATCAGAATATATTTCAAAGACTTTATCTAGAAGATATTCAACCATGTAACTATCTGTAAAAAACTGAGTTTGATATAGCAGTTCTTTGCCGGATTTTTTATTTATTCCTGCTTTTTTAGATATAAGAGTATTTAATAAATATGATTTAATGTATTGATAAATATCAGATATAACTATTACATCCTCCTCTGCCTCACTATCTGGCAAGGACAGAAGGATGGTTGTTATATCAGAACTGGCGACACCTAATCCCTTTTCTATGGATTCATAGATATTAACAAGCCTAGGATATTTAAAATTAAGTATCTTGTAGAATGAATTTGAACTTATTCTATCCGTAAGTGGACATCCTTGGGAAAGCAGAGCATATTTAATTGATATATAAACACTAAGCTCATAAACTTTGTTGTTTTCAAAGCTTATTTCAAAAGTCTTAGTCAGGATATCGATTAATTTTGTTATTTGATTGTTCATTTATCTAGTATATCATTAATGCTTACACTATAATGTCCCATTGCTTCCAAGCATTGAATTAAAAAAGTTGCACTAAATGTACCTCGGCTAATTTTGCTGTTGATACTTGACAAAGTATAGTTATAGCCTTTGGACTGCAGCATCTTATGAAGATCCTCTGTAGAGATACCTTCTTTTAGCATTTCTATTTTGAGAAATGTTTTTGCTTTATTATGATTCATAATATATATTTCTTTGTTGTAAAAGTAACAAAAAATTCTCATATATGCAATAATAAATACATATATGAGAATTTTTTGCATATCATAAAACTCGATACGCGATGGAATTACGCTTTTTTGTATTGTTTTCTATCCCAGTTCTATTTCTTCAAAAATAAGATCAAAATGCAAATTATTTATTTTGTATATAATCTTCATAGTCAATTGGTTCATAGCAATTCGGTATTTTAAGCAACTTTTCTTGGTTTACTATAAATGATGGATTAAAATGCCAATTATAAAAATGTGAAATACTAAAACAGTTTACAAGAACAACGATAAAACCTATTACAATTGAGATTGGTTTAAAATTACAGATTCTATTAATAGCTTGTATTTGGCTATCATCAGCAAATATGTAATAATAACTTGATCCAACTAATATAAATAGCATTATACATAAGCATATTATAAAACATGCTGTTGACTTCCTTTTCTTCTTTTTAATTATATCCTTAATTCCGCAACACTATTATAAAATATTTTTTTTAAGTACCTGAGCAACAAAAAGTTGCTCAGGATTTTGCCATGTCAGAGGATTCACTTAACTTAGTGTTGCAAAAAAATAATCAAACAAAACCTCATCAGGCATGGCAAAAATACAAATAAAATCCGAGAAGCTCACTCCTTTTGGAGGAATATTTTCAATCATGGAGCAAT
>OGZW01000682.1_pt1 | contig 27123 bp, 17 predicted proteins | sample 1577001 | NCBI WGS metagenome assembly OGZW01 (sample SAMEA3541519, study PRJEB24748) | human gut metagenome | biome: human gut; feature: human-associated habitat; material: faeces | place: China | collected 2012 | reverse complement strand
TGTCGGTCGGGGAGTGTGTATACAACTTCCCGGCAGGGCTGATTGACAGTGGTGAAACACCGAAGGAAGCGGCGGCAAGGGAATTAAGGGAAGAAACAGGACTTGAGATTGTTGAGATTGCCGACCAGCTTTATGACAGCTACAGTGCCATCGGATTTTCCAATGAAACCAATGCTGTTGTGATCGGTACAGCAGCAGGCACATTTGCGCCGAGTACGTCTACGATGGAAGAAATTCAGGCAGGCTGGTATACCAAAGAAGAAGTAAAGAATTTATTGAAAAATAAGCATTTTGCGGCAAGAACGCAGGCATACTGTTACTTGTGGGCAATGAATTAAGAAAGAGTGGGAAAAACGTGAGAAAAAAGACAATTTTGACAATGGTATTGCTGCTGGCAACAGTTATGCTGATACCGCTTTCAGGCTGCAAAAATAAGAAAGTAATACCGGTATTTACGTATGAAAAAAACGAAGATGATACCATTACGATAACGGGGCTGACCGATAAAGGCAGAGCGGATTCTAAGCTTACGATACCGGCACAGCTCGACGGCATCTGCAGCCCTCGATCGAGGAACTCCTGCTGCAGGAAGGCTATCTGCTCTTCGGGAAGGGACTGCTGCGTTTCGGCCACGCGTAAAAACACCGCCGGAAACAGCCCTTCCTCGCGCAGGGCCTGCTTATCGCGCGGCTCCTGCGTTTCGTCGACCATGGTGTCGCAGAAAAACGACGCATACGAATCGTTCACGTGCTTGCGCAGGTCCTCGAGCACGTCGGGGCGGGAGAGCACCTCGTGAAGCGCAGTCGTGCCCGTCAGCGCGATGCGCGAGATCATCTCCTCGCAATGTGCCTTGCCGTTCGCGCGGAACAGCTCCCGGATGATCAGGTCGCTGATCTCGGGCAACGTGGTGCAATCGGACACATCGACGCGCAGGCGCTGCCACACCACGCTTGCTGTGGGGATGAATTCAAGCTGCGGGACCGCGCCTTCGGAAAGCGTTACCAGCTGCGCTCCGCGCGGGCCCGTTTCCTTGATGTCGCGCCCTTGGATGCACCCGGAAAACGCGATGCACGGACCGTTTTCGCTAGGATGGATATAGCGCATGTGGATATGCCCGCACGCCCAGTAGTCCATGCCGGCGGAAAGCAGCACCGAGGGATTGACCGGCGCCTTTACGGGATCGAGGTTCAGCCCGGTATGCAGCATGCCGATAGCGAAGGGGGCTTGCGCGACGTCTGGTTCGCGCTGCTGAAGGGCCGGCAGCGCGGCGGTGCGCGTGATGCCGTCGGCGATGCATTCGTCTATGGGCCATGATTGGTTGTAGTATCCGCGGCCGCCGATGATGCAAAGCGGCTTCCCATTGCGCCTGAACAGCTGAAAACCCGGCTTGTCCGCCGGCAGCATATGGACGTTCTCCGGCAAGGAGAACGCGCTTTGTTGCCAAGAGGTGTAGGGGTCGTGGTTGCCTGTGATCAGGTATACCGGGATGCCCGCTTTCCCCAGCGTGCGCATCCCCTCGAAGAACCGCAGATAGTCTCCGTATGATGCGCGCGACTCGTCGAACACGTCGCCCGAGATGACCACGAAGTCGACCTTGCGGGAAACAGCCGTGTCTATGACGCGATCGAACGCTTCAGCGATGGCCTGCACCAGTCGGGCAGCCCACGCAGGCGACACCTTGGCAAGGCCGCGGAAGGGCGCGCCAAGGTGGAGATCGGCGGTGTGGAGGAATGTCAGGCTCTCAGTCATAGCTTCAGTTTACCCCGGCCCCGTCGTTGCGTGCGCTACATATAGCCGGGAACGCGCGAATCGTCGATGAAGTCCATGAAGCGGGTGTATTCCGCGTTGAAGGCGAGCTTGATGTCGCGCGTGGGACCGTTGCGGTGCTTGGCGACAATCAGCTCTGCCGTGCCTAGGTCGGGACGGTCCTCGCTTTCCGCTTCCATCTCGTCCATGCTTCGGTCGATGAACATGACGATGTCGGCGTCCTGCTCGATAGCGCCGGATTCACGCAGGTCGGACAGCATCGGACGTTTCTTACCACGCATCTCCACGGCACGGGAGAGCTGCGACAGCGCGATGACGGGCATGTCCATTTCCTTGGCGAGCACCTTCAGGCCACGGGAGATCTCAGCGACCTCGACGGCGCGGTTGCCGTCGCGACGCGCCTGCTCAAGCTTCTTCTTGCTCTTGGACTTGCCGCGCTTGGTCTTCTTCTTCACCTTAAAGGCCGCAGGGTCGCGTTCGGGGTCAACCGCAGGCGGGTTGGGACCCACATGCAGGTCGCCGGCTTCGTAGATGTCGGCGGTCTTGTCCATGAGCTTCTCGATCTCGTAGAACTCGTCCACGTCCTGCTCGGTCACAAACGTGATGGCCCAGCCCAGCTCACCGGCACGGCCCGTACGGCCAATACGGTGGATGTAGTCGGTCGGCTCGGCCGGCACGTCAAAGTTCACGACGTAGCGCACGTCGCTAATGTCGATGCCGCGGGCGAGCACGTCGGTTGCCACCAACACGTCGACGGTACCGTCGCGGAAGGCCGAAAGGGCACGCTCGCGCTGGGCCTGGCTGCGGTTGCCGTGAATCGCGGCGGCCTTGATGCCCTTGCGCTCCAGACGACGGCAGCAGCTGTCGGCACGGTGCTTGGTGCGCATAAAGACGATCGTGCGCTCCGGGCCCTCCTTTTTGAGGAACTCGGGCAGCAGGTTGTTCTTGGCCTCGATGGACACCGGGAACACAAACTGGTCGACGGTGTCGGCGGTCGACGTGGCGGGCGCGATCTCCACGCGGGCCGGGTCGCTCACCAGGTCGGTGATCTCGCCCACGGCCTCCTCGTCGAGCGTGGCCGAGAACAGCAGCGTCTGGCGCTCGGCCGGCGTCTCGCGCACAATGCGGCGAACGGCGGGCAAAAAGCCCATGTCGAGCATGCGGTCGGCCTCGTCGAGCACCAGGACCTTGACCTCGTCCAGGTGGCAGGCACCCTGCTCGATCAGGTCGACCAGACGGCCCGGCGTGGCGACCAGGATGTCGCAGCCGTACTTGAGGGCCGCGGTCTGCGGCTTGTAGCTCACGCCGCCCACGACGGTCACGGCAACGTGGCCGGTGACGTCGGCGATCTTGCTCGCGACCTCGTCGATCTGCTGGGCAAGCTCGCGCGTGGGGGTGATGACGAGCATCACGGGGCCGCGGCCGTTGCCCTCGGGCTTCTTGGCGCCGCGACGACGGTTGCGGCCGCCGCGCTCGCGCACGGGTTTGGGAGGAGCGATGTGCTCCAGATTGTTCATGGTCGGCAGCAAAAAGGCGGCCGTCTTGCCGGTGCCGGTCTGAGCGGCGGCAAGCAGGTCGCGGCCCTCGAGCACCACGGGGATCGAGCCGGCCTGAACAGGCGTCGGCGCCGTGTAGCCTAGGTTCTTGATGGCACGAAGCATCTCGTCCGAAAGGCCCAGCTCGTCAAAGGCGGGCAGGCTCTCGGTAGCGGACTCGACGGCCTGGGCAGCATTAGCCTCATCGGCGGCATCGAAGGCAGCCTGGGTCATGGCCTCGCGGGTCTCGTCCAGAATCTCGGCGTCGGTGACGTCGGATACAGAATTACGCATATGTTGTTGTTCCTTATCTGCACGCGCAATGGGCACGGCATGCGGCCGCGCGGGCGTGCTTGGTAGTGCGCTAATACATACAAAAACGGGTGCGCACAGAGAGGACGTTGCTCAGCACGCTGGCGATCGCTTTGGCAGCCCTATCACGCGCCGTCCAGACGCAGCAGCTCTAAGCGATGGAGCAGATTCGCCGCTGGTTAGTATACCCGTGCATCGCATGCCCCCACGTAAACCACAGATGACGGAGCAGGTCTGGGCCAATTGTCTCAATCTGTAACATCAACAGGGCAAATCTTCCTCTACGTGTTACAGATCGAGACAAACGGTCGACACGGTTCACAAACGTCTCAATCTGTAACAGTTACCGAGTAAAATCGGTCCTAATTGTTATAGATCAAGACAGAGGGGGATTTCCGTCCGGTCCAAACCAAATCTCTCAGTCTTCCTGCAATTTCGAACATGTGGCCTATAATGTTGCTTTGGTTACGCTACATATTGCGCAGCCATTTAATACGTCGCCCACCGGGGGCCATTAATTCCTATCGCCTTATTGGCTAGGAAGCAATCAAAGGAGGTATCCGTGGCAGCAGAGACGCCTTGCTCGGTCCTCTATAACGATATTCGCTCGTTCGGCGGTCTTAAACATCTCGAGATCGCCCGAATGCTCATCAATGGAAACTCTTATCTCGGCAGTACCCTGCTCGAGAAATGCTCTTCCAACCGCTCGTATCTCACCCGTTACATCGTCCATCGCGAGCCTGACCAGTGCGCGCCCGCCATCTACAGCGACTTTGCCGTCACCACGCTCAATCTTTCCGCGGCAATCTGCAGCAAGCTCGGCGGCGGCGAGTCCGCCTATCAGGCAATCGCCGAGCACTATCGCGGCCCGGCCGCCAACGAAATGATGTCGGCTCTCGCCAGCTACAAGCTGGACAGCCGCCTATATGCAAATGCCCTCAATCACATCGACAACTTTGACGGCAATGCCGTGCGCGAGAAGAGTACGCTTTACCTTATGCTCTTTGTGGCAACGGGGGCGCTCGCTGACCCCATCCAAGGCGTGGCCACCGTCGAGCGCTTTTGCGACAGCAAGACAGGCGGGCACTTTGGCACCACCGAAACTACCGTCGGACGTGGCTTTATGAGCAGCCTGGAGCAGCCGCGCACTGTCGCCCCCAACCTCGGTCTGCTCAGAACCCATGCCGACAACTGCGCCGACATGCAAATCCATCCCCTCACACGCGATCCGCGCGGCACGGTAATTGGGTCCTTGCCCAAAACCTCGCCCAGCATCACCGATGTAGGCGCTGATGCATCGCGCGAGCATCTCCGCATTTGGCTCGAAGGCGGACACTGGTACGCCCAGGGCCTTGGGTCGACCAACGGCACAGTGCTCGAATCGGGCGCGGGCGACGGCGATATCGTAATCGAGCCGCCGCGCGACCAACGCGAGCCCGGCAAAGTCTATCCCCCGGTGGAAATCGAAAACAGCGACAGGCTCCATCTGGGTCTCTACACGACATTCCTTGTCATTGTGGACTAGCGCGGACGGCGATCGAAAGACGGTCGCCGTCCGTCTTTCGTCTTCTACCTTCTGCGTCGTAAACGACAATACTCAGCGGTATACGTGGGCAGTGTGGCTATCATGGTACTTTACCGATATCCACACTGCCCACGTATACGCGCAGCAACCCATGCTAGACAAAGGAACGCCATGGATACTACCGATAGCGCCTATGGCGACAAACTCATCCGTCTTGACACGTTCGACACCGCCGTGGCGGTCGACCCCAGCGCCGAGGACGACGCCAAGCGTCGGTTTATGACGCTTATTCTCCAGACGGCCCACCGCAACAACGGCAACATCGGGCACGTGCTGCGCGCGACCAACACGAGCGGCGAGGTCTTTGCCGTCAAGCTACTCAAGGACAACGCCATCCTTTCCGGCCACGCCCCCGACCGCTCCGCCGAGCAATCGGCCGCTCACCTGGCCAACACCGCCGCGCTGTTCGAGGAGTATCGTCATCTGTGTACCGTCTCGCACCTGCGCGGATTTCCGCGCGTCTATGGCTACGGATCGTGCGAGGACGACCCGCTTATCCTCATGGAGTGGGTCGAGGGCACCTCGCTCAAACAGGCGCTGCCCTTGCTTCCGCACGACGCCTCGGGCGGGCTGACCACCCAGATGGTCGCCGCCGTCGGAAACGCCGTGCTTCGCGCGCTCTTGATGACCCAAGGCCTTGTGAATCCGGTCGTCCATCGCGACCTGTCGCCTGCCAATATCATGTTCCGCACCACCAGCCGAACGCTCGAGCAGCAGATTGCCGATTGCTCCTTTGACCCCTGCCTCATCGACATGGGCTCCGCGACCATGGCACTCGGCGACGACACAATCACCCGACGTGCCGACATTTGGCGTTTTGCCACACCCGCATATGCCGCGCCCGAAATGCTCACGCAGGATATCGAAGGCATCGCGGTCCTTCGCCGCTCGCCCGTGATCGACGTCTATGCGCTTTCGAGCATTCTGTACCAGCTCTACAGCGGTCGCAAGCCGTTCGATGTCGAGTCGACGGGTGCCGCGGCAACCGGCTCGTTCTACCTCATAAAGACCAAGACCAAACCGGCACCGCTCGAGCCGCGCTGCGAGGACGACAAAGCGCTCGTCCAGATCATCATGAAAGGCATCTCGGTCGAACAGGGCGATCGCCCTACCGAGCAGCAGATGCTCGAGGTGCTCTCGGCATACCTCCCCGCTGCAGAATCTGAGGGCCGCGAGGGCGCAGGAGACGAGGCCGCAATTGATATCGATTCTGGCACGCACCTTAAGGTCGACGTCGCCGGCGAGCGCGCACGAGAGATCCTGGAGCAGGCCCGTCACGATGCCATGACCCGCCGCCGCTTTATTATCGGTGGCGTTGTCGCAGCCGTTGCGGGGCTCGGCGTTATCGGAGCCGCAACCCATGGCTTCGGCATCCCCGACTACCTGGACGGCATCCGCGGTTCGCTTGACGACTACACCTGGGATCAGCTGCAGGAGATTTCGCTCAAGATTAAGGCCGCCGAGACCCGTAGCGAGGCACACGAGATTGCCAAGCGCTACCACCTGCTCGACGTTGATGGGCATATCCCCTATCCGTGCACCAAGCGTGTGAAGCTCGCCAACGGGCTGGAGGTTGGCGCGCAGCTTGTGGGCATCCGTCACGATGAGCTTCTGGACGGGACGGACAAGGCCGGACTGACGTTTATGTTCGATGCGGGTATTGCCGAGCGCAACGCTGCGGCTGAACCGCCGAGCGCCGGCTGGGCAGATTGCGAGCTGCGGGAATGGCTCAACGGCGACGGCCTTAAGCTGCTGCCCAACGAGTTGCGCGCACTCATCAAATCCGTCAAAAAGATCTCAAATAACGTTGGCGCCGCCAACAGTGCATCGTGTCTGAGCGAGTTGCCCGCAACCCTTTGGCTGCCCGCCATGGTCGAGCTGTGCGGTACGCAACCGCCCGATTCGTTTGCCGAGGACTATCACTACCTGGCAGACATCTACAACGGCGAGGGCAAGGAGTATCAGCTCTTCCGCGAGCTCAAGGTGAGCCCGTATTCCACGAACGAGACGATGGTCCGCCAGTGGAAGGGCAAGGACACCTGTTGGTGGGAGCGCACGGTGAGCCCTGACACATCGGAGAGTGGAGGCACACTCTATTTGAATCGCGTGGGGCACGACGGCGACGTCTTTACGTACGCAACGCCTGCGGAAAAGCCAAACAAGCTAACCTGTGTGATCCCCGGGTTCTGCATCTAGGCGGCGGGCGTCTTGCCGTGACGGAACCCCTCCCCGGCAATTGTCTCGATCTGTAACACTAGCTCGGCAGATACAGGTCTAGATGTTACAGATCGAGACAAACCCCCGCCCCGCGAGACAACATCTCAATCTGTAACAGTAAGGGGTTAAAAACCTCTCTAGATGTTACAGATCAAGACATTGAGTTTCCCGTCAACTGTCTGTCTAAATCTGTAACAGCTATGGTTCAAAAACCGGTCCAGACGTTACAGATTGAGATGTTTGGCAGAGACGGCCACCGATTGAGCAGCCACCCTCATCTGTAATGAAAAGTCATACATTCCAACTATTACTGGACACCCCCAGGGGGTATGGGTGTATAGTATCGGCAGGTTAACAATTCCAATACCGAGCCACAGAAAGGAGAAGCCATGGCTCAAGATAAATTCGATGTGGGTGGCATGACATGCGCCGCCTGTCAGGCGCACGTGGACCGTGCCGTGAGCAAGCTCGACGGCGTCGAGAGCGTCGCGGTCAATCTGCTCGCCGGCTCTATGCTGGTGGACTACGACCCCGCGCAGGTCTCCCCCGACGATATCTGCACCGCCGTCGACCGCGCGGGCTACTCGGCCTCGCCCGTCGATGTGAGCACCGGTGCCGCCGGCTCAAACGGCAGCACGCAAGTCAGGTCCGGCGCCGCCCATATGGAGTCGCCGACCAAAAAGCTGGAGGCCGCCGCCTCCGCCATGCGCACCCGCCTCATCATCTCGATCGTATTCCTCATCCCGCTGTTCTACATAGGCATGGGGCACATGCTCGGTTGGCCACTGCCCAGCATCTTCACCGACCACACCCACAGCATGACGCTCGCACTCACCGAGTTCGTCCTGCTCATCCCCATCGTCTACGTCAACGACGCCGACTTTATCAATGGCTTCAAGTCGCTGGTCCACGGCGCGCCCACCATGGACGCCCTCATCGCCGTCGGCGCCACCGCGTCCATTGCCTGGTCGCTCTACGCCATGTTTATCATGGCCGACCAGCTGGCCGCCGGTCAGGTCCACAAGGCCATGATGACGGGCATGGACAACCTGTATTTTGAGAGTGCGGGCACGATCCTGTCGCTGGTCACCGTGGGCAAATACCTCGAGACACGCAGCAAATCCAAAACCGGCGGCGCTATCGAGGTGCTCATCGACTTGGCACCCAAGACTGCGACCGTCGTTGCCGACGACGGCACCGAAACCACCGTCGACGTCGACAGTATCCTTCCCGGCCAGGTCCTGCGCGTGCGCCCCGGAGAGTCCATCCCCGTCGATGGCGTGGTGCTCGAGGGCAGCTCGGCCGTGGACGAAAGTGCGTTGACCGGCGAGTCCATACCCGTGGAAAAGACCGCCGGCGACACCGTCAACGCCGCCACCGTCAACCGCACCGGTTCGTTTACCTTCCGCGCCACGCGGGTGGGTGCCGAGACATCGCTCGCCAAGATTATCCAGCTCGTCGAGGACGCCAACGCCACCAAAGCGCCCATCGCCCGCATGGCCGACAAGGTCGCCGGCGTGTTCGTGCCCGTGGTGTTTGTAATCTCTGCCGTAACTTTTGTGGCATGGATGGTGCTGACCGGAAGCATCAACGAGGCGCTCACTTCCGCTGTCGCCGTGCTGGTGATCAGTTGTCCGTGCGCGCTCGGCCTGGCCACGCCCGTCGCCATTATGGTGGGCACCGGCAAGGGCGCCGAGATGGGCATTCTGTTTAAGAGCGCCGAGGCGCTGGAGAACCTGCGCAGCGTGGGCACCGTGGTGCTCGATAAGACGGGCACGGTCACCCGCGGCAAGCCGGCCGTGACCGACATTGTGGTTGTCGCGCGCGCCGACGGCTCGCCCGCTATGAGTGAAAAGGCGTTACTGAAGCTCGCTGCCGCGCTGGAGCGCTCGAGCGAGCACCCGCTGGCCGAGGCGATCATGGCCGAGTGCGAGGCACGCGGAATTGTCGCGCGCATGGTCGAGGACTTTGCCGCCGTGCCCGGTCGTGGCGTAACGGCGCGCGAGGGGCAGAATGTCATCGCCGCCGGCAACGTATGCCTGATGAACGAGTTGGGCGTTACCGTGCCCGCGGGTCTTACCGAGCAATTTGCCGCCGAGGGCAAAACACCGCTGTTCTTTGCCAAGAACGGCGAGTTTGTCGGCACCATCGCCGTGGCTGACGAGGTCAAAGAGACGAGCGCCGGGGCCATCGCCGCGCTCCGCAAGCTCGGCGTCGACGTGCGCATGCTCACCGGCGACAACCGCGTGACGGCCGAGGCTATCGCCCGCCGCGTGGGACTCACCAGCGAACAGGTCATCGCCGACGTCCTCCCCGCCGACAAGGAACGCCACGTGCGCGAACTGCAGGATGCGGGCGGCAAGGTCGCCATGGTGGGCGACGGCATCAACGACTCCCCCGCCCTGGCGCGCGCCGACGTGGGCCTTGCGATCGGCACCGGCGCCGACATCGCCAAAGAAGGGGCAGATGTGGTGCTCATGCGCAGCGACCTCATGGACGTCGCCCGAGCCATCGAGCTGTCGCGCGCCACGATCCGCAACATCAAGCAGGACCTGTTCTGGGCGCTGTTCTACAACGGCATCGGCATTCCGCTGGCGGCAGGCGTGTTCTTCCCCCTCACCGGTTGGCAGCTCTCGCCGATGTTCGGCGCCGCGGCCATGAGCCTGTCGAGCGTGTGCGTCGTAAGCAATGCTCTGCGCCTACGAACCTTTAAGCCTAAAGTGGCAAAATAGGCTCACCCTTAAGTCCATTTAGAACGGGTTTTCCAGGTGCCAGAGATTGACCTGAAAGAGGAGCGACGCGCACTTTGGTACGCGAGCGACGGCTTGAAGGTCAAGGTCGGGTGCCTGGGAAAGCCGACACAACAGAGAGGAATACCCATGCGATACACAATCAAGACTTCCGGCCTCATGTGCGGCCACTGCGACGCCACCGTCGAGTCGGCGTTGCTCAACGTGGCCGGCGTGACCGACGCCGACGCCGATCACGAGACTCAGACCGTCCAGGTGGAGTGCGCCGACACCGTGACCGCCGAGCAGCTCGCCGCCGCTGTCGAGGGCGCCGGCGAGAAGTTCCACGCCCTGTCCGTGACCGCCGCGTAGCAGCTACCAGAAGCATTCGACCCCATCGACCAGAAACGAGGACCCGCCATGATGGCAGACCATAAATCGGTGACCCGCATGCTCAAGACGGCACGCGGCCAGATCGACGGCATCTTGCGGATGGTCGAGGAGGACCGCTACTGCGTCGATATTTCCACGCAGCTCATGGCAACGCAGGCGCTCATTGCGCGCATCAACGCCGACGTGCTCAAGGCGCATATCGAGGGCTGCGTGACTTCGGCAATCGAATCGGGCGACGAAGACCTCAAAGCCGCCAAGCTCGCCGAGATCGAACGCGTCGTCGACAAGCTCTCCAAGTAATTGGGGCATTGGGGACAGACTGCTTTGCACCATCTTGGTGTATCGGGGATAGGTACGTTTGCACCACCTTGGTGCAGATTAACCTGTCCCCCTTGCTCTAAATCGGGTATAAAGGCGAGCAGCATATCGAACGAAAGGCAATTTGCATGAATGACTTTATGAAGGGTCGCAATGGTGCCGATGAACTCACCATCGTGATGGGTTTTGCCGGCATCGTCATCGCGATGATCGGATCGATAGCCCGCATCCAGTGGCTCAGCTGGATCGCCATCGCCGTGATCGTGATTGGCGTGCTGCGCGGCCTGTCCAAAAACATCGATGCGCGTCGCAAGGAAAACGCTGCCTTTGTCACCGCGACCGCGAACGTCCCCGGCTTGGGCAAGTTTGTCGCCAGCTTGGGCGGCGGCGCTGCGGCGGCCGGCACCTCGCGCGCGGCTGGAACGAGCAAGGAAGACTTTGAGCGCGCCAAGCGCACGGCCAAGAAGATGTGGAAGGGTCGCAAGACCACGGCATACCTCAAGTGCCCCAACTGCGGCCAGATGCTCTCCGTCCCCAAGGGCAAGGGCAAGATCCGCGTCACCTGCCCCAAGTGCCACGCCAAGATGGAAACCCGCTCCTAACGCCCGCACGCGGGACAAATTAATCAGGTTTGTTTGTCCCAAATCTTAAGTATTTGTTCGATAAAAAAGCCGAGGCCTCGTGTTGAGACCTCGGCTTTTTGCATGCGGCAACGGAGCTGCCCCTTTGTCACATCTACGCCACACCGTCGCGGGCCAGCTCCTCAGCCAGCGCTTCGGCAGGCATGGCCATAATCGCGTCGAGCTCGGCGTCCACCTCGGGAATACGCTTCACCTTGAGCTTGCGTACCAGATCACCGCGACACATCACATGTATCGGCTCACGCAGAGCGCACAGGTCATCGAGCGGATTCTTGCGCGTTACCAAGATATCGGCAGCCTTGCCGCACTCGATCGTGCCGGTCTCGCCGCCCAGCCCCAGGAGCTCGGCATTGACCTGTGTAGCCGTATGCAGCGCGAAGGCGTTGCTCACGCCGACATACTTGGCAAAATAGGCCACCTCACGCCACATGTCGTACTGCGTCACGAACGGGCAGCTCGAGTCCGTGCCAAGGCCCACCTTAACGCCAGCCTCCAGTGCGGCACGGGCGCTCTCGATGATGCCCGAGCACACGATGTCGCCGTTCTTCTTTTGCGTGTCAGTCGAATGGGTCTTCTCCGGATCGAGCAATACAAACGGCAGCGCTGGGCTGATAGTGCAGGTAACGCTGGGCGCACGTCCCTCGAGCTGCGTGCCCGCGGCGCCACGGTACAGCTCCAGAATCTCGGGCGTCATCGGGGCACCGTGCTCGATCGTGTCGACCCCGGCCTCAAGCGCGGCCTTCACGCCCTCGGTGCTCTCGACATGAGCCATAACCGGCAGGCCCACCTCGTGCGCCGCCTTGCACGCCGCCGCGGCAACCTCCACCGGCATACGCAGCACGCCCGGCTCGCCCACCTCGGTCGCGTCGAACACGCCACCCGTCACGAACAACTTGATGACGTCGGCACCACGAGCGTACAAGTCGCGCACCTGTTCGGCCGCCTCGTCGGGCGTATTGGCGACCTGCGCGAACAGCCCCGCGCCATGGCCGCCCGGCACCGTGACGCCCGTTCCCGGCGCTACCAGGCGCGAACCCTGATACTTGCCGGCGTCGATAGCGTCGCGCACGGCAATGTCGGCAAACAGCGGGTCGCCCGCGCCGCGCACTGTGGTCACGCCGCTTGCCAGCTGCTGCTGGGCACTGCCCTTGAGGATGCGGCGGACGATGGCACGGCCCACGGGATTATCGAGTTTCTTCATCAGCGCTCCCGCATCGCCGGCCGAGACAGGCTTGCCCGAGCCGCACAGGTGCACGTGCATATTGATGAGACCGGGCATGAGATACGCACCACCCAGGTCGATAACCTCGGCACCTGCAGGCGCCTGTGCCACAGCACTCGGCCCCATCCAAGTGATGACGCCGCGCTCAACAGTCACGGCCATATCGGGTTGCGGCTCCATATGTTCCGAACCATCCAGAATGGTCGCATTGATAAACAACGTGGAACGATCGGCAGATGCCATATCGAGCTCCTCCCTCACGATTAACTTGAACATTTGTCCATTATCACCCAATGCAGCGACCTAAAGTCGAGCATATCGGTTAACGGAGGGACGAGAGAGATGTGAGGGCAAACGGAGACAGCGTGGCGATACTTCGGCCGTGCTGACGAAACATCTCAATCTGTAACAGTTAGGCCGCCCCCAGGCCGTTAAACGTTACACATCGAGACTTATCAGCAGCTCCTACTCCCACTCCTGCTCGTAGATGTTGAGCGACTTTACGTACCGCCCCTGGACGCCCATGATGTCGCGGACCAGACGCAAGAAGAAGCTGATGCACGAGGTGTCAAAGCCGTCCTGCAGGTCCTCCGGATGCACCGCACCCGGCCCATCGACCGCCGTATCGCTCAGCCGCGCGATGTCATACAGGTAGAGCTGTCCCGCCGTAAGCCAGACATCATCGACGCAGGCGAGGCGCACCGCAATCGCGCCGTCACTCCAGTGCTCCTTCTGCACGATATGCGGATCGTAGACATCAAAGCGATGATCGGTGCGCGTGTCCTTCAGCACGACCATGCCGGACGCAGGATCCTTGTCCAAAATGCCAAAGCGCGAGAAATACTGCGTGTCGCGTACCTGCTCGAGCCGCTTGAGCGAGGCAGGCGAAAGCGATGCCGGCGGCTCGTCAACATATAGCTCGAGCAGCGTTTTGCCATGGCGATAGGGGCGCTCAAACAGCAGCCAATCGGTAAACGCCATGTTGTAGGCCATGATTTCGTTTTGCGAAGGCTCGGTGCAATAGCTGAGCCACGGGTCGACAATGATCTCGAACTGTTCGCGCGCCGGCTCCAGGAATTGAAACTTCCGCAGCATCCAAAAGTGAGCCATGTCGGCAATATCGTTGCCGACGGCTTCAGCCAGCTCTGCTCGGTCAAAAGCGTGGTCAGTCATGGCATCCTCCTCAAACTGATGGACCTCAATTTGAGCTTACGAGGAGGGTGGGCAGCCACGACCAGCGCGGGCAAAATAGGCCTCCGGCTGCAAACCAGATGCTGACCAAACACTTGACGAAAAGCTTGACCGAAAATGCGCGCCGCAACAAAACCGCAGGTAAACATCGACGGCCAACCCGCCCTTTTGAGCCAGATGCCCGCAGCCACCACTTAAACAACAGGTGACCACAGCCCAAGAAGTCGACAAATGAACGCCCGTACGTCGACAAACGAGCAAACTGCTCGCAAATCCGCAAGGAGTGTCCCCGAATGCCGACAGAAAAGGAACGTCCCTAACTGTCGGCACTTAGGGACGTTCCTTTTGTGCCGGCAGTTAGGGACAGCCCTTGCCGATTCGATTGTTGAATATCTCCGTGACTACTTTACAGCTCCAGCGCGTCGGCGACTTCGGCAGCGCAGGCCAGGGCGTCGGCCATGGCGTTCACCACGAGCGAGCTGCCGTTGCGGGCATCACCCGCCACATACACCGGCGCGGCATCCGCGGCGACACCCTCCGCGCGAGCCGCGAGATGCGAGCCCTCAGCAGCCATCACCGGCAGCGGACGACCGGCGGTGGCAACAGGCACGCTCACCGCATCGAACACGCCATGCTCGGGACCCGTAAAGCCGCAGGCGATGAGCACCAGCTGCGCCGGCACCTCGTGCTCGGAGCCCGCGATGCGCTCGGGCTTTCCCGCCGACCAGTCCAGATCGACCACGCGCAGGCCCGCGGCCGCACCCTTCTTGTCCAGCAGCACCTCGAGCGTATCCACGCCCCAGGCACGCATCTCACCACCCATCGCAGCGATAGCCTCCTGCTGGCCGTAGTCGGTCTTCTTCACGTTGGGCCACTGCGGCCAGGGGTTGCTCGCCGCGCGCTTATCGGGCGCAGCCGGCAAGAACTCAAACTGGCGCACGCTGCGCGCGCCCTGACGCACGGCGGTACCCACGCAGTCGTTTCCAGTATCGCCACCGCCAATGACCACGACGTCCAGGCCGCGCGCGTTCACCGCGGGCTTGCCGCCATCGAGCACCGAGACGGTCGAAGCCGTCAGGTAGTCCACGGCATACACCACGCCCGGTGCATCAATGTTCGCAGCCGAAAGCCCACGCGGAGCACGGGCGCCGGCAGCCACCACGACGGCGTCAAAGTCGTCGAGCCTGGCGGTAACCTTGGGATCGCTCACGTCGGCGCCCAGCTCGAACACAATACCCAGCTCGCGCATGAGCGCCACGCGACGCTCGACCACGGACTTCTCGAGCTTCATGTTGGGAATGCCGTACATGAGCAGACCGCCCGCGCGGTCGTCGCGCTCAAACACCGTCACGCGGGCACCGCGACGTGCAAGCTCCCATGCAGCCACCAGACCAGCAGGACCGGAGCCCACCACGGCAACCGTGGGTGCGCCCTCCCCCGCCGGCTCAAAGCGACGTGGGCCGCCGTTGGCCCACTCACAGTCGCTGATCGCACGCTCGTTATCGTGAATCGTCGTGGGTTGGCCGTCGACCGAGCCCAGGTTGCACGCGGCCTCGCACAGTGCCGGGCACACGCGGCTCGTGAACTCAGGCATGGGCGAGGTGAGCGACAGGCGCTCGGCAGCCTCATCCCAGCGGCCGCGGTACACCAGCTCGTTCCACTCGGGAATCAAGTTGTGCAGCGGGCAGCCGCTCGGACGTGCCTTGCCAAAGCTCGCGCCCATCTGGCAAAACGCCACGCCGCACATCATGCAGCGGCTCGCCTGGGCGCGACGTGCGTCGTCGTCGCGCTCCACGTACAGCGGATCGAAATCACGGCTGCGCTCCTCCACGGGGCGAAGCTCGTGGGTCACGCGATCGATATCAAGAAAAGCACCGGGCTTACCCATGGCACTTACGCCTCCTTCTTGGTCGAAGCAACAGAGCTGGCGGCCGCGGACGCAGCACCCGCAGCACCGCCCGCAATATCGAAGCGAGCGACATCCGCGGCGCTCGCGCGACCGGTCACGATGTCAAACGCCAGTTTCTCTGCCTGCGCATGTGTCTTGCCGGCAGCCTCGCTCGCGGCGACAATCGCCAGCACACGCTCGTACTCGGTCGGAATGACCTTCACAAAGTGCTTGCTCATCGTCTCAAAGCTGTAGAGCAGCTTGATGCCGCGCGGGCTCTGCGTCGCGTCCACGTGCTCCTGGATGAGCTCGCGAATCTGCGCCAGCTCGCCGGCAGTCGGGGCCTTGAGCTCAACGCTCTCGTGGTTCACGCGGGCATCGAGCGTGCCGTACTGGTCAAAGACATAAGCCACGCCACCCGTCATGCCGGCAGCGAAGTTCTGCCCGACCTCGCCCAGGATGAGCGCCAGGCCACCCGTCATGTACTCGCAACCGTGGTTGCCGCAACCCTCGACCACCACGGTGGCACCGGAGTTGCGTACGCCAAAGCGCTGGCCGGCCAGGCCGTTGATGAAGCCACGGCCGCTCGTGGCGCCAAAGAACGCAACGTTGCCCACGATGATGTTTTCGTCGAACTTATAGGTCGCATGCGGGTTGGGGCGCACCGACACCTCGCCGCCCGAAAGGCCCTTGCCAAAGTAGTCGTTGGCGTCGCCGCACACGTTGAGCGTAATGCCGCGCGGCAGGAAGGCGCCAAAGCTCTGACCGGCCGATCCATCGCAATCGATGGTGATGGAGCCGGCGGGCAGGCCCTCGGGATGTGCCTTGGTCACCGCGTTACCCAGGATGGTGCCCACGCAACGGTTGACGTTGGCGATATCGGCGCGGAAGCGAATCGGGCGCAGGTGCGCGCGGGCGTCGGCCGTGTAGGGCACGAACAGCGTGGAGTCGAGCGTCTTGTCGAGCTCGCTGTCCGCGGCCATCTGGGGCAGGAAGTGACGGCCGTCGGCACCCGGAATATGGGCACCGAACTCGCAGGTCACGCTTGCCAACACGGGCGACAGATCGAGCAGGTTGGCCTTGCGGTTGCCCGGGACCTCGATCTGGCGCAAGCACTCGGGATGGCCGACCATCTCGTCGACGGTGCGGAAGCCTAGGCTCGCCATGACCTCGCGCAGTTGCTCGGCAACAAAGAGCATAAAGTGCTCGACGTGCTCGGGCTTACCGCGGAAGCCACGGCGCAGGCGGCAGTTTTGCGTGGCGATGCCGGCCGGGCAGGTATCCTGCTGGCAGTCGCGCTGCATGAGGCAGCCCATGGAGATGAGCGGCATGGTCGCAAAGCCAAACTCCTCGGCGCCCAGCAAGCAGGCGACGGCAACATCGGTGCCGTCCATGAGCTTGCCGTCGGCCTCGAGCACCACGCGGGAGCGCAGGCCGTTTTGCAGCAGCGTCTGCTGGGCCTCGGCGAGGCCAAGCTCCAGCGGCAGACCCGCATGCCAGATAGAGTCGCGCGCCGCGGCACCCGAGCCGCCGTTATGACCGCTGATCAAGATCTTGTCGGCAGCACCCTTGGCCACACCGGTGGCGATGGTGCCGACGCCGGCCTCGCTGACCAGCTTGACGTTGATGTTGGCATTGCGGTTGGCGTTTTTCAAATCGTAGATCAGCTCTGCCAGATCCTCGATGGAGTAGATATCGTGGTGGGGCGGGGGAGAGATCAGGCCCACGCCGGTGGTGCTGTGGCGGGTCTTGGCGATCCACGGATACACCTTGGCACCGGGCAGATTGCCGCCCTCACCGGGCTTTGCGCCCTGTGCCAGCTTGATCTGGATCTCCTCGGCGCTGACCAGATACTTGCTGGTCACGCCAAAGCGGGCAGAGGCCACCTGCTTGATCTTGGAATTGCTCTCGCTGTGGTAACGCTCTTCGGGCTCGCCGCCCTCGCCGGTATTGCTGCGGCAGCCCAGACGGTTCAGGGCAATGGCAATGGTCTCGTGTGCCTCACTGCTCAGTGCGCCGTAGCTCATGGCAGCGCCCTTGAACCGCTTGACGATGCTGGAGACCGGCTCTACCTCCTCCAGCGGGATGCCGCCGTCTGCGGCGTAGTTGAAGTCCAGCAGACTGCGCAGATGCACACCCTCGGCACCCATGTTGTCCACCGTCTGGGTGAACTGCTTGAAGGTGTCGTAATCGCCGGTGCGGCAGGCTTTCTGGAACAGATGGATGGTCTGGGGGTTGAACAGGTGCTCTTCCTTGCCGCTTCGGAACTTGTGGGCACCGCTGTCGGCCAGCTCCATGTTGATATCCAGCCCCAGCGGGTCAAAGGCGGCGTTATGCAGCGCTTCCACATCGGCCTGAATGTCTGCCATGCTGATGCCGCCCACGCGGCTCACCGTGCCGGTGAAGTATTTGTCGATGACCTCCTTCGAGATGCCAACAGCCTCAAAGATCTGGCTGCTCTGGTAGCTCTGGATGGTGGAAATGCCCATCTTGGAGGCGATCTTCACGATGCCGTTGAGGATGGCGTTGTCGTAGTCCTGCACAGCGGCGTAATAGTCCTTGTCCAGCAGACCCTCGTCGATCAGCTGCCCGATGGTCTCGTGTGCCAGATAGGGGTTGATGGCGCAGGCACCGTAGCCCAACAGGGTGGCAAAGTGGTGCACCTCCCGGGGCTCGGCGCTTTCCAGAATCAGCGCCAGTGCGGTGCTCTTTTTGGTGCGGATGAGGTACTGGGACACTGCCGACACCGCCAGCAGGCTGGGGATGGTCACATGGTATTCGTCCACATCCCGGTCAGACAGGATGATGATGTTTGCACCCTCCTTATAGGCGCGGTCGACTTCCAGAAATACCCGGTCGATGGCTTTTTCCAGACTGGTGTTCTTGTAGTAGTTGATGGACACCGTAGCCACCTTGAAGCCCGGCACGTTCATGTACTTGATCTTCAACAGGTCGGTGTTGGTCAGGATGGGGTTGTGCACCTTGAGCACCTTGCAGTTCTCCGGCTTATCCTCCAGCAGGTTGCCGTGGGCACCGATGTAAACGCTGGTGGAGGTGACTACCTTTTCCCGGATGGCGTCAATGGGCGGGTTCGTCACCTGCGCGAAACGCTGCTTGAAGTAGTTGAACAGCGGGGGATGCTGGCTGCTGAGCACGGCCAGCGGGGTGTCGGTACCCATGGCACCGGAGGGCTCTGCGCCCGCCCGCGCCATGGCAAGGATCATGGTGTTCACGTCCTCGTACTTGTAGCCGAACACCTTCTGCAGCCGGGTCAGCTGCTCGCCGGTGTAGCTTTCCACCTTCACGTTGGGGATCTTCAGCCCGCTCAGCTGCACCAGATTGCGGTCGATCCACTCGCCGTAGGGCTCGCGGCTGGCGTAAAGCTCCTTCAGCTTTTCATCGTCCACCACCTCGCCCTTGACGGTATCCACCAGCAGCATCTTGCCGGGACGCAGGCGCTCCTTGACCAGAATATTCTCCGGGTCGCATTCCAGCACGCCCACTTCAGAGGACAGGATCATGCGACCGTCCTTGGTGATGTAGTAGCGGCTGGGGCGTAGACCGTTGCGGTCCAGTACTGCGCCCATCACATCGCCGTCCGAGAACAGGATGGCGGCGGGGCCGTCCCACGGCTCCAGCATGGTGGCGTAGTACTGGTAGAAATCCCGCTTTTTCTGGCTGATGTTCTTGTTGTTCTCCCACGGCTCGGGGATGGTGATCATCACAGCCAGCGGCAGGTCCATGCCGTTCATCACCATAAACTCCAGAGTGTTATCCAGCATGGCGGAGTCCGAACCGGAGGTGTTGATGATGGGCAGGATCTTGTTCATATCGTCCTGCAAAATGGGGCTGGAGATGCTCTCCTCACGCGCCAGCATGGCGTCGGTGTTGCCCTTGATGGTGTTGATCTCGCCGTTGTGCAGGATAAAGCGGTTGGGGTGTGCACGCATCCAGCTGGGGTTGGTGTTGGTAGAAAAGCGGCTGTGCACCATGCCGATGGCGGATTCATAATCCGGGTCCTGCAGATCAGCGTAGAAGCGGCGCAGGTCGTGCACGAGGAACATACCCTTATACACGATGGTGCGGCTGGACAGGCTGGGCACATAGGTGCCGTTGCTGGCCTGCTCGAACACGCGGCGCACGATGTACAGGCGGCGGTCAAACTCAATGCCCTTGCTTACCTTGGCGGGCTTTTTGATGAAGCACTGCCAGATGGCGGGCATGCAGTCCCGCGCCTTCTGACCCACGGCATCGGGGTCTACGGGCACTTCGCGCCATGCCAGAAACTCCAGTCCCTCCTTGCGGGTGACCACCTCGAACAGCTTCATGGCCTGTGCCCGCAGGTGCTCGTTCTGGGGGAAGAAGAACATACCCACGCCGTACTCCCGCTCGTTGCCCAGCCGGATGTTCAGCTCCTCGGCCACCTTGGAGAAGAACTTGTGGCTGATCTGCAGCAGGATGCCCACGCCGTCGCCGGTCTTGCCCTCGGCGTCCTTACCGGCGCGGTGCTCCAGCCGCTCCACGATGGACAGTGCATCGTCCACCGTCTGGTGGCTTTTACGTCCCTTGATGTCCACCACAGCGCCGATGCCGCAGGCATCGTGCTCGAACTGCGGGTCGTACAGACCAAGGGTGGTTTTCTGCTCTGTAAAGTTTTCCATAGTCTTTCCCATCCTTTTTACTTGTTTACCGGGGGCTACGGCACCCTCCGCAGCTTTTTATCCCCTGCAAAAAGAAAAAAGCGCCCCGCAAGGGCATAAGATGCCCCTGCGGAACGCCTTTGTTCCGATACCTGATATTATACAGATTCCTGAAAAATCTTCAAGTGACAGCTGCACCAAATATGCTACACACATTGCGCCGCTTCTTGTGCGAAACGCCGCGAGCCCCCGCAGCTGTGCGCGGTATACAAGCAAAACCGCCGCACCCGGCGTTGTGCACGCGGGTACGGCGGTTTGGAGGAATTTGCCCTGAGTGATGCGGAACACTCAGGACTCAGGAATGCTTTGATTTGCGGGTTTGTTGCAAAATAACCAAACGAAACCTCACCCGCCCAGAATGGCCTGCAGGTCGGCTTCCGGGGTGGCAATGGGCTTGAGGCCGTACCGTTCCTGCAGGGTGCGCACCACCCCCGGCGAGAGGAACGGGGGCAGGGTAGGCCCCAGCCGGATGTTCCGGATGCCCAGCGCCAGCAGCGCGATGAGGATGCACACGGCCTTCTGCTCAAACCAGCACAGCACCAGCGAGAGGGGCAGGTCGTTGACGCCGCAGCCAAAGGCGTCGGCCAGCGCCAATGCGATGCGGATGGCGCTGTAGGCGTCATTGCACTGGCCCACGTCCAGAATGCGGGGCAGGCCGGTGCCCGGCACGGTGCCAAGGGGCAGGTCGTTCAGGCGGAACTTGCCGCAGGCCAGGGTCAGCAGGATGGTGTCGGGCGGGGTAAGGCGGGCAAACTCGGTGTAGTAGCGGCGGCTGGGCCGGGTGCCGTCGCAGCCGCCCACCAGAAAGAAGTGCCGCAGCTTACCGTCCCGCACCGCCTGCACGATCTCGTCCGCGTGCTGCAGCACGGCGGTGCGGGCAAAACCGGTGGTCACCGTGGAGCCGCCGTTCAGGCCGGGTAGCAGGGTGTCCTGCGCGTAGCCGCCCAGCTCCAGCGCCTTTTCGATCACCGGGGAAAAGTCGCGCCCTTCGTCGATGTGGGGCACGCCGGGGTAAGCCACCACCGAGGTGGTGAACACCCGGTCGGCGTAGCTGGCGCGCAGGGGCATGATGCAGTTGGTGGTGAACAGGATGGGCGCGGGGATGTCCTCGAACTCCCGCTGCTGGTTCTGCCATGCGGTGCCAAAGTTGCCCTTGAGGTGGGGGTAGCGGCGCTTCAGCTCCGGGTAGCCGTGGGCGGGCAGCATCTCCGAGTGGGTGTAGACGTTGACGCCCCGGCCTGCAGTCTGTTCCAGCAGCTGCTGTGCGTCGTAGAGGTCGTGGCCGGAAATCACGATGAACGGCCCCTTTTCAATGGTCAGGGGCACCTGCACCGGTTCCGGATCGCCAAACGCGCCGGTGTTAGCCGCGTCCAGCAGCTCCATGCAGCGGTAGCTGGCTTCTCCTGTGGCCTGCACCAGCTGCCACAGGGCGTCGGTGGTCTGGCCGGGGTCGCCCACGGCCTGCAGGGCGGTACAGAAGAACCGGTCCAGCTCCGGGTCGATGCGGCCCAGCACCCGGGCGTGGTAGTTGTAGGCGGCCATGCCCCGCAGGCTGAACAGCACAAAGCATTTCAGGCTGCGCCGGTCGGCATCCGGTTCCCGCCAGAGGGCCTGCATGTCGTAGTCCGGGCCGGTGCCGGGGCTGGCGTCGTGCACCCGGCGGGTCAGCGCGTCCACGGCGGCGGGGTCAAAGTTCACGTTGGTAATGGTGGTGAACAGCCCCTGCATCAGCAGCCGGGCCTGTTCCGGGGTCGGGCCGCGCCCCGCCGCGATGAGCTGCCCGGCAAACGCGATGAGCGCCCCGGTGAGCCGGTCCTGTGCGGCGGCTGTCTCGGCCGACTTGCCGCACACCCCCGCTGCGCCGGTGCAGGCGGTGCAGCCCGCCGCCTGCTCACACTGAAAACAAAACATCTGCTCGTCCATACAAAACTCCCTTTCTGCCATAAGATACTGCCAGTGTGGGCAGAGCGGGGCGGGGTTATACCAAAAAAGAGCCGCACCCCTGCGGGCGCGGCTCTTGGACGATGCAGTATGACTTAGTAGGTGATGCCCTGTGCCATCATGGCGGTAGCGACCTTCAGGAAGCCGGCGCAGTTTGCACCGACCATCAGGTTGCCCTCGGAACCAGCGGCAACGGAAGCGTCATAGGAAGCGTGGAAGATGCCCTCCATGATGCCCTTCAGCTTTGCATCGACCTCTTCGAAGGTCCAGCTCAGGCGCTCGGAGTTCTGGCTCATCTCCAGGCCGGAGGTGGCCACGCCGCCGGCGTTGGCAGCCTTTGCAGGTCCGTACAGAACACCGTTTGCCAGATAGACCTCGATGGCCTCCGGGGTGCTGGGCATGTTGGCGCCTTCGCAGACGACGGTGCAGCCGTTCTTGACCAGAGCCTCAGCGGACTCCTTGTTGATCTCGTTCTGGGTCGCGCAGGGCAGGGCGATGTCGCAGGGGACGGTCCAGACCTTGCTGCAATCGGCCACATAGGTTGCACCCTCGTGGGTCTCAGCATACTCCTTGATGCGGCCGCGGCGGACTTCCTTCAGATCCTTGACGTAAGCCAGGTCGATGCCGTTGGGGTCGTAGACGTAGCCGTTGGAGTCGGACATCGTGACGACCTTGCCGCCCAGCTGGGTGGCCTTCTGGCAGGCATAAATGGCGACATTGCCGGAACCGGAGATGACCACGGTCTTGCCGACAAAGCTGTCGTTGCGCATGCACTTCAGGGCCTCGGCGGTGAAGTAGCACAGGCCGTAGCCGGTTGCCTCGGTACGGGCCAGAGAACCACCGAAGGTCAGGCCCTTGCCGGTGATCATGCCGCCCTGGAAGCTGTTGGTCAGGCGCTTGTACTGGCCGAACAGATAGCCGACCTCGCGGCCGCCGACGCCGATGTCACCGGCGGGCACATCGGTATCCGGGCCGATATGGCGGTACAGCTCGGTCATAAAGCTCTGGCAGAAGCGCATGACCTCGGCGTCAGACTTGCCGTGTGGGTCAAAGTCAGCGCCGCCCTTGCCGCCGCCCATGGGCAGGCCGGTCAGGCTGTTCTTGAAGCACTGCTCAAAGCCGAGGAACTTCAGGATAGATAGGTTGACGGAGGGGTGGAACCGCAGACCGCCCTTGTAGGGGCCGATGGCGGAGTTGAACTGCACCCGGTAGCCCCGGTTCACCCGAATGCGGCCGGTATCATCCATCCACGGGACACGGAAGGCCACCACCCGCTCCGGCTCCACGAACCGCTCCAGCAGGGCGGCCTCCCGGTACTCCGGGTGGCTGTCGATCATCAGGTCCAGGCTCTCCAGCACCTCCCGCACGGCCTGATGGAACTCCTTCTGTTCGGGATCCCGTGCTGCCAGGTCACTGTAAACCTGCTGCAAATAAATGCTTTTCAACATGACATTCGCCCCTTTCCTCGGCGGTTTTAACATGTCCATAAGGATACGAGGAAATGCGGGAATGTGCAATGTCAAAATTCCATGAAATCCGCCACCCGGAGCAGCATGGTTTCGTATTTTTCTCCAAACTGCGTGCATTTGTCCTTGCATTGTGTACACTCCTCCATTCTTTGTGTCGTTCGCACAAAGAATGTGAGAAATTTTGTGCATCGTGTACAAAGTTTTGCGTCCATCCGACGCCGTTGGCTTCCGGGAGGTAGGCTGGCAGCGCTGCACGGGCGAAATCTCGGATGTGGATGTGCCACGCTACCGGTTCTTCCCGGAAAAACGGCGGCGACCATTGACGCTGCCTTGTAAGCAGCCGTTTTCCCGGCATGGCGCAGTCTGTGGGTGAAGAAACAGCTTTACAGTCGGAGGGGACTGTGATATAAAGGAATCAGAGACAAGGCCACGAAACAGGCAGCGCTGCGGCATCGCAGAAAGCCTGCCTGTCAGGAAGGAGAATCAGCACATGAAATTCCAGATCGTAGATGCATTTACCCGGCAGACCTTCGGCGGCAACCCCGCAGGTGTCGTTCTGCTGCCGGAGGGGGCAGAGTTCCCCGCAGATGAGACTATGCGGAAAACGGCGGCGGAGCTGCGCTACTCCGAGACGGCCTTCATCAAGCCCCTGGGCGGGAACCGCTTCCATATCCGCTACTTCACCCCCGCTGCGGAGGTGGAGCTGTGCGGCCACGCCACCATCGGCAGCTTCCACGCTCTGCAGGAGATGGGACTGGTAGCCGAGGGCGGCACCTACATCGATGAGACGCTCTCCGGTACGCTGGAGGTGGTGGTGGGCAAGGACGCCATCCTCATGGACATGGCCAAGCCCCAGACCTTCCAGCGGCTGGAGACGCCGGAGGAGCTGGAGGAGCTGTACCGCATCATGGGCCTCTCCGCCGGCGGACAGGGCGCCGTGACCGGGAAGCCGGAGCTGATGCTCCTGCCCCAGAAGGTGTCCACCGGTCTGACGGACATCATGATGCCCGTGGCCGATGAGGCGGAACTGGAGAAGATCGCACCGGACTTCCCGGCTCTGACGGAGCACTCCCGCAGGTATAACGTGGTGGGGGTCCACGCTTTTACCGTCAACACCGCCGACGGCATGATCCATGCCCGGAACTTCGCTCCCCTGTATGACATCGACGAGGAGGCCGCCACCGGCACCTCCAACGGGGCGCTGGTCTACTATCTGTACCGGCACGGGCTGGTGGAGCTGGACAAGGTGTACACTGTGGTGCAGGGCGAGAAGATGGGGCGGCCTTCCATGATCTCCGCTCAGGTCATCCTGAAGGACGGCCAGCCCTTCGTCAAGGTGGGCGGTCCGGCCGTGACGCTGGTCCGGGGCGAGATCGAGCTGTAAAGGCGAAGCTATGCTATAAAGAAGGCGCAGGCTGGGCTGAACTGCACCCCATTTGTTGGACAGTATGGGATACTGTTAAGGTTGGCAGTACCAGATGAGGGCTTACCAGCGGATGCTGAAAGAAAAAGGCCCTACACAAGGTATGTCTCGTAAAGCGACCTGCTTGGATCATGCTGTCGCCGAACATTTCTTCGGGCTGCTTAAAACGGAATTGTTCTATTTAGAAAAGCTCGATTCCATTGACCAACTCGAAAAGGCCATTGTTGCGTATATCGGTTACTACAATAACCACAGAATCAAATGAAAACTAAACGGTCTGAGTCCTGTGCAGTACAGGATTCAGACCGTTTAGGCCGCTTAATTCTTGTTTTTGTCTGACTTTTTGGGGTCACTTCCGTGGGGGTGCGGCTCTTTTATCGATCGCTGCAGGCGGTCGCAAGGGTCGCCCCTACGGGTGGTTTGCGGCAGCTTAATATAATGAGGTGGCCTTACAGCTCCGGGCCGAAGGGGTCCGTGGGGCGGAAGGTATCGTCGGGCTGCTCAGGACGGGCCTGCCAGCCGATGCCCTTGATGCGCTTGATCTCCTGAAAATAGCCGATGTTGGTCTGGATGATATAGGGAGCGATCCAGATGGAGAGGATGCCCAGCGTCAGGCTGCACAGGAGGTTCCAGCCGATGAAGGTCAGGTCCAGCAGGAACAGGTCGCCCTTATACCCGGCGGTCTGTGCCTTGCTCATGCTGATGGCCTCCATGACGCCTATATCGGGGTTCTCACACAGGTTATAGATGGCAAAACGGTAGCGGTAGCCGGCGATGATACCGGGGATGATAAACAGCATGGACCACAGGAAAACATAGAGGGTAATGACGATATTCAGCAGGATCAGCTTGCCGATGAAGCCGAAGCCGTCGAAGAGGGTGGCGTAAGGCATCTCCTCGCCCCGGCGCACGCCCAGATGGTACAGCACCCAGCCGCCCTGCAGCAGTACCCGCAGCAGCCAGCACACCACCGCCACCAGCGTCACCACCGTGGCGGGCAGAGCCACCGGGTAGAGATAAGAGGGGATGGGGACGTTGGGGAAATATGTCTGCATATAGAGCGCCACGTCGCCGTTGACGTAGACGCTGGCCCCCTGCAGCAGCTCCGTCAGGGCCAGATAGAGCAAAGCGAACAAATAGGCAGAGACGGCGGCGGTGCGGACAACGCCCTTGGCCTCCTGCTTCAGCTCAATACGGTTCATCATGTGTTTTGTGTCCTTTCTCTCTGCGGTCTGTGCCGCAGGATATCTATATAGGTGTTTATTTTATCATATAGCCTTCCCATTTGGCAAGAGGCGCATCCGAACTTTGACGGCGTGCTGCTCGGGCAGGGCGTGCCCACGCGTTCGGCGCCTTCGGCGGCGGCAAGCGCGAGGTTGCGCGCGGAAAGCGCGGAGGAGAGCACGTGATCGCAAGCGTGGGCCGGCGTGGAGCCGCAGCAGCTCCAGTCGGAAATTTCCTTGAGGCCGATTTCAAGCGCGCGGCAGACGGCGCGGGTGGAACGTTCGTATTCGGCGGACGTCCCCTGACCAGAACAGCCGGGGTAATAGGCGAGTTTCATTTACTTGTCCCCCTCGGCGCTGCGCTGCTCGTCGAAACGCTTGAAGATACGGGCCACAGCGTCCTTGCCGACGATGGTGTGGGGTTTGAAGGGCAGCTTTTGCTTGGGCAAGATGCGCGGCGCGAGATCCACATCGGTGAAAACCCGGCCGGTGCGGGCCATGAACATGGCCATGACGCCCAGTTCGTACGTGCGCCCGAAGTGGCGGACGGTGGTCACTCCTTGTGGATG
>OGZW01000680.1_pt1 | contig 27137 bp, 26 predicted proteins | sample 1577001 | NCBI WGS metagenome assembly OGZW01 (sample SAMEA3541519, study PRJEB24748) | human gut metagenome | biome: human gut; feature: human-associated habitat; material: faeces | place: China | collected 2012 | reverse complement strand
CAGTCTCAAACAGACTTTCAGCTTATCTCTATAAGATAGAGCATGACCCCAAAGGACATAAAAGAAGTTTTCTAAAAATAATTGACGGAAGTCTGAGACTTCGAGACGTTGTAAGAATCAATGATTCGGAAAAATTCACCGACAGTCTTCCTTTCCGCTGTTATTCGTTTTTCACAATACTGTGTTTCCACATTTTCTGTGCATATAGCACGTGAACTATGATTTATTTTACCATCATTATAACTCTGGTGGCACATATGCTTCCACATAAATACCATTCGGCGTATATTCCTCTTTCAGCAATTCTCCGTATTTTCGAATTTTCTGAATTTCTCCTGCTTTTTCATACGGAAATGTATGTTTCAGCAGTACTTTTCCATCCCGCAGCAAATCTTCAAATACTTCCTTTAAGGTATCCAGTCCCTGACCGGTTTTTGCAGAGATCCGCAACGTCTTATCTGCACGAAAATCCTGTAAAATTTCTTCTCCGGTCACACGATCGCATTTATTAAATAAAGTAATGATCTTCTTATCGGTTACACCAAGATCCTGTAATGTCGCATAAACTACATGCATCTGTGTATCCCACTGTGGATTCGAAGCATCTACCACATGCACGATAAAATCTGCATATTTTGCTTCTTCCAGTGTACTCTTAAAGGCATCTACCAGATGATGCGGCACACCGTCCATCTCTTCCGGACGGATCTTGGCAGAGCCGATGTCCATCTCCTTGTAGACCTGCATAGAGTCAGCAGAAATGATCTCTCCGCCGATCGCTTTGGCAAGTCCGATGGAGGCAGCAGTCTTCCCGACAGCAGTTGGTCCGGTCAGAATGACAAGCGGGCGTTTGTTTGTCTGTTCCATCTATATTTCCTCGATTCCATTTATACAATTCGTTTAAATTTCTTTTCCAGATCACGTTTTGTCATGGCAATGATTGTCGGTCGTCCATGCGGACAGTGATATGGATTGTCCAGTGTCAGGAGTTCGCCGATCAGTTTGTCTACTTCCTGTGCAGAAAGACGGTTATTTCCCTTTACAGCAGCTTTACAGGACAAGGATGCAACCTTCTCATCGATCAGCTCCGGTGTCATAGAAGTAGAAAGACCTTCGGTCAGATCATCGATCATCTCCATCAGAAGTTCTTTCTTGGCAATACTGAACAAATTGTCAGGTACTGCACGGACTGCATATTCTTCCCCACCAAATGGCTCAATCTCAAACCCAATGCGTGAAAAGCGGTCCATATTTTCATTCAGAAGCTGTGCTTCCTGCATGGATAAGCTTAAAATGATCGGAGGACTTAAGTACTGAGAAGTAAATTCTCTGCTTTTCATTTCACGCAAGGTACGCTCATACAAGACGCGTTCATGAGCCGCATGCTGATCAATGATGTAGAGATTATCTTTAAATTCTACGAGCCAGTAGGTGTCAAAGACCTGGCCGATCAATTTATATTCTGCACGGATATCTCTTTTTAAGAAATTTTCTTCAAAGAGATCCATCTGCGTACCGTTTTCTGGTTCTGATTTTGCGTCGGTTATTTCACAATCAGATACTGCATCGGTGTTGGTGGTGGCAGTTTGCATTTCAACAGCTGGTTTGGATTTTTGAACTGCTGCCGCAGTTTCCGGTGCAACTGTCTTATCTGCTGCTTCAACGGCGTATTTGACATGTTCAGCAATTTTGTCTTTCTGTTCATCTGCACGGAAAATCTCTTTCCGGTCTGCAACTTCGGCGGAAGAAGAACGATTATGGTAAGAAAGTACGCGCTCCTTCATCTTACGGATAAAATAATCCTCATCTTGAACATCATCCTTAACCGTTTCCCTGGATTCTTTGATCAATTCCGCAGCTGTTACTTTTTCATTCTCCTTACGCGGACGAAGAAGAAACGGACTGCCGGTATCCTCTTTATTTTTGGTCGAAGCGGATGTGAATGTCTTTTTCACTCGCTCCGGTCTTTCTGCCTTGTTTTCGTTCGATTCCACCGGATCAGGAACTTCTGCTTTCTGGATCAGTTCCGGTTCCAGCAAAGTCCTGTGTACGGCTTCAAAGACGGTATTGTAAACCTCCTGCTGCCGTGAGAAGCAGGTCTTAGCATGACTGTAGGAAACTTGATGGGTGGAAAGTTTTCTGATTCGGCCGTGAGAAGCGAAGTTCCATCTTTGTCGGATGCACATTGATATCTACATTTTCTCCACTCAGATGAAAATGCAGAACTGCAAATGGAAACTTGTGCTGCATTACAAAATCACGATAAGCATCTTCCACGGATTTGGAGATCATTGCACTTTTGACATAGCGGCCGTTTACGAAGAAATTTTCAAAGTTACGATTTCCACGTGTGATGATCGGCTTGCCGAGAAAACCTGTGATATGGATACCATTTTTCTCATAATCGATCTCAATCAGGTTAGCCGCTACGTCACGGCCATAGACATTGTAGATCACATCTTTCAGTTTTCCATTTCCGGAAGTACGCAGTTTTTCCTGTCCGTTATTTAAAAACTGAAAAGCAACTTCCGGATGAGACAGGGCAAGATGCATTAATAGATCCTGCACATGTCCGGCCTCTGTCATTGGTGTTTTCAAAAATTTTCTTCTCGCAGGAACATTGTAAAATAACTGATGGACGAGGAAAGTTGTCCCGTTTGGCGCACCGGTTCTCTTCGAAGAACAACTCCCCGGGCATGCCGTCCGGCATACGACCCTCTTGCTCGAGCGGGCGGCGAAACAGTTGGATGAATATTTCGCCGGAAAACGCACCTCTTTCGATCTGCCGCTTGAACCGGAGGGAACCCCTTATCGGAAGAAAGTTTGGCAGGTCCTCACGGAAATTCCTTATGGACAAACCATGACTTACGGCGAAATCGCCCGTCGGACAGGTAATCCGCAGGCTTCGCGGGCCGTAGGCGGTGCCAACCATCACAATCCGATTCCGATCGTCATTCCCTGCCATCGGGTCATCGGTGCGGGCGGCAAGCTGACCGGTTACGCCGGCGGTCTGCCGCGCAAAGAGTTCCTGCTCGCCCTCGAAAGGAACAGGCTGCCGAAATAAAAAACGAAGGCCGGAGTGAAAACTCCGGCCTTTTTCGCAGGCTCTGCTCCGCATCACGCAGGCTCGAACATATCTTTGCCTACGCCGCAAAGCGGGCAGCTCCAATCGTCGGGCAGATCTTCGAAAGCGGTGCCGGGAGCGATGCCGCTGTCCGGATCACCGACCGCAGGGTCATAGATGTAGTCACAAACTGTGCAACGATACTTTTTCATAGTCCGAAAATATTTAGATTAAGTGAAACTGTATTTTTACAAATATAATACCTCTTCCGGGATTCCTCGTGTTTTTCCCCGAAAATTTACGATAATTCTGTATATACCGGATAAAATCGCTCCGTAGGCATCGAAGCCGGGTACTACGCCGCAGCTGTCGGGCCGAACAATCCTCCGCAGGAGGCAAGACAGCTCCGAAAGGAAGACGACAAAAAACGCCGCCGCAATCTATGTGCGACGGCGTAATATTCGTTCTTTCCACCCGGGCAGAAGAAGCCCGGTTCGAACGGAAGTCTTTATTTGATGCGCTCGTAATATTCGCGGGTACGCGTATCGACGCGGATCTTGTCGCCGGTATTGATGAACAGGGGAACCTTGATCGTCGCACCCGTATTCACCGTTGCGGGTTTGAGCGAGTTGGTCGAGGCGGTATCGCCTTTGATGCCCGGTTCGGTATAGGTCACTTCCATATCGACGATCGGGGGCAGCTCGGCGGAAAGAACGCTCTCCTTCTCGGTGTGGAACATCACCTCGACGATCTGACCGTCGGCCATCAGGTCGTAATTGTCGATCAGGTTCTTGTCGATGTTGATCTCCTCGAAAGTTTCCGTATGCATGAAGTGCGCACCCAGATCGTCTTCGTAGGTGAACTGATAGGGACGGCGCTCCACACGCACCGGCTCGATCTTCGCACCGGCGGAGAAGGTATTCTCCAGCACGCGGCCGTTTTCCAGGTTTTTGAGTTTGGTACGCACGAAAGCGGGGCCCTTGCCCGGTTTCACGTGCTGAAAATCTACGATCTGGAAGGTCTTGCCGTCCAATTCGATGCACATGCCGATCTTGATGTCTGCTGTAGTTGCCATAGGAATATTTTTATTTACGATTTTTCGCGGAGGCAAAGTTACGAAAAATCTGCGTAAATCGGGCAACGTCGGCTTATTTTTCCGAATCCGAATCGTTTCGTCCCGCCGATCGTCCCTCGCCGGTCCATCGGTAGCGCGGTCCGGAAATACCTAAAAGAGCCGTGACCCGCTCGGCCACCGACCGGCACAACTCCTCTACGGACGAGGGGCGGGCGTAAAATCCGGGGGAAGCGGGCAACACGACGGCGCCGGCTTCGGTAAGAGCGGTCATGTTGCGCAGGTGAATCAGCGAGAGGGGCGTTTCTCGCACGACCAGCACCAGGCGGCGGCGCTCCTTGAGCATCACGTCCGCAGCCCGTTCGATCAAGCTTTGCGAAACGCCGCAGGCGATGCGTCCCAGGGTTCCGACCGAACAAGGAACGACCGCCATCGCGTCGTAATCGGCCGAACCGCTGGCCGGAGGAGCGAACAAATCGTCGTTGTCGAAAATGCGGATGCGAGGATCTTCTGGCATAGTAACTCCTTCGAAATCAGCCACTTCACTGGCATGAGTGCTGTAAACGAGCGCGATTTCGGAAACCTCTTCGGCCCGGAGCAGTTGCTCGAGGCAAAGGCGGGCATACAGAGCGCCGCTGGCGGCTGTGACGGCGACGACGATTTTCATAGAGTTACAATTCGATGGTTTTGCATTTGAGCCCCAACTTCCGGATCTTGTCCAACGTGCGGGGCAAGGCATAACGCATGTTCCGGAACGATTTTTCGCTGTCGTGGAAAACCACGATAGCTCCCGGTTCGAGGTGTTTGGTTACGTTCTTCAGGCATTTGCGGGGCGAGAGCGACCGGCTGTAATCGCGCGAAAGCACGTCCCACATCACCAGCTTGTAGCGCTGCGACAACGCCCGGGCCTGCGCCGGCGTGATCCGGGCGTAGGGTGGTCGGAACAGTTCGCTGTGAATCAAATCGTTGGCGAAATCGACATCCTCGATGTAGCGTTCCAGGCTCATCCCCCAGCCTTTCTGGTGGGAGTAGGTATGGTTACCGACCTTGTGGCCCGCGTCCACGATGCGGCGGAAAAGATCGGGATAAGCCTCCACGTTTTTGCCCAGAACGAAAAACGTCGCCTTGGCGTCGTACTTCTCCAGCATCGCCAGAATCCACTCCGTGATGCCCGGTGTGGGGCCGTCGTCGAAGGTCAGGAAAACCCCCTCCGGGTCGTCGATCTCCCAGATCAGCGACGGGAACAGGTGACGGATTATTTTGGGCGGCTTGAGTTTCATGACGAGAAAAAATACTCCGGCGGAGTACGGCATCGACAAAGATAGTACAAAATCGCCGATTTTCAACAGACGATCTTCCGGTGCGTTCGCTTTATAGGCAAAATGAAAAATATGAATTCCTCCTTTGCGGAATATGCCGCTGATTCTCGAAACCCCCGACGAATTGCGTTGGGCGGAGGAGATCGCGGAATTAAAACGGTTTTGGGAAGAATAGTCGAACGGTTGCGATTCGCTTCCCGTCGAAACGGCTGTTTCGGCGGGAACTTTCGTGCGAAAATATTTGCAGGATTTGATCGAGTTATCTATCTTTGAGAAAAATACGCTACTGTAGTTTGTCTGCAAAAACGTTATGCCTATGAAGAAATCGTACTTTTTGTTGCTTGCAGTCCTGTTGTGGGGTTGCTCGACGTTCGAAGAGGAGGTTCTTCCGGCCCCGGGGGATTCTCCGCGTCAGTTGTCGGTTTCGGCGGTGGAAGAGCCTGGTCCCGATCCGGGTTCGTTGGAGATCATGCAGCGTGCGGTGGACAGCGTTGCTGCCCATAGCGGGCAGCGCAGCCGTTCTGCCTCGGTATCGGGTGCTCAGATCGAACCTACCCACCGTTACGTACGTTTCTCTCCGGCCACGAAAGCGCAGTTCGACGCTTTGTTCGATCAGGATGAATTTACCTGTTATAACTTTCCGTTGGATGAGGTTTCTCCGGTAAGTGCGGATGAGGGCTTCCGGATGTCCGGACCTTCGGATACTCCGGAACAGCTCTACGCGGTACTTCGTACGACGGTCGTCTTGCCCGATACGATTGCGAGCGAGGTTTTGAAAGAGTTGTACGACCCGTCGGTTACGGAGCGGGGCGTTGCGGATCCAGTGTGGGCGGATCGGGTCTGGGCCGAGGCTCGTGCTTTGATCGACGACGGGCGCCATCCGGGGAAAATAATTCCTTACATTCCTTCCGGAGAGATTAAGGTTTGGGACAATATTGCCGGAGATTACATTCCGATCGAGGGTGTTATGGTTACTATCATGCCTCCTGATAACTTGTTGAGGGTCTTGACAACGAGGACAGATAAGGATGGTAAATTCAGAATGTCGGGGTCGGTTCAGGAGCCAGTTAATTATGCGCTTTCGTGGAATACGGTGTATTGGACGATCAAGAGCAGCGCCGTGAGTTCGGCGAACTTGCGGGGTCCCAGCGTGCAGGGCGCCTGGAATGTGAAGATTTCCGGAGATGATGTTATTAGTGGTCCTGCGACGGTTTTTCGGGCCGCTTACCGATACTGGCACAAGATGCCGGCATTGGGATTGACCGCACCCAATTTGGGTAGGAAAGTGAGAATTACATGCCATAATTCGGTAGGTTTCACATATTATTGGAATGGAAAAGAGTTAAGTGCTTCCGGCCTATTTCATCCTGTCGTAAATAGTGATGCTGATCCTGATATAGAAGTGGCCTGTAAGAGAAATGCCAGCTATGTTTTCGGAACTGTAGCTCATGAGATTGGGCATGCGGCCCATTATGCTTTCAATCCGAAATTTAATGGAAAGACGAATGCCTTGATTAAGGAGAGTTGGGCACAATTTACCCGCTACATTTTAACGGAAACGGAATACAAGGATTTGGGCCTATATGGTAAATTGCATAAAAGTCGATTATTTAATCCGAATCAGCATTTGGTGGCATTTCAGGTTCCGGATTATTATAATCAGCAAATGTGGTACTTGGGATTAGGGGCTGAAAGAGATGAGACTGTGCGATTGTACACTCCCATGTTTGTAGATTTATACGATACATTCAATCAAAATAAATGGTATGGATATTGGTCTCCCGGCAGAACAAAAGATGATTTGGACAGGACCCCGGATGATGATATTTGCATGCTGACTATTCGGGAAATCCAAGAGATTGCTTTTGGATCGAAAAACAAATCGGAGGCTATCGGATGGATTCGGCAGTACGCCGCCCGATACGGTTTTACTTCGGAGGAAATCGATCGGTACTGGGCGGTTTACTCTTTAATCGAGGATGAAGATTATGATCGGTATAAATAGTATGAATAATTATTGAAAAAACATTGGATTATGAAAAATTTGATATGGATATTGGCGGCGATTATGCTTGCAGGCTGTGGTGACAACGAAGAGGGTCAGGATATGGGGCTGCATGGCGATCCTCCCGGATATAGCCTTTTTATTTGGTCGAATGAGAGTGATCACCGGATAACGATGACGGTAACCGATCGATTCGAGAAGAAAGAGATCCTTCCCGGAGAAAGCCTGTTGCAGGAGGAGGTCGGTTTCGTTACCCCTCCGAGCCTTGAAGGATATATGATAGACGGTGTTTCGATTGTGTTCGACGATGGCCCGTACGGGGGTGTATTTTTCAGGACAGATAAGGTTACGGCGTTTAATCCCTGTCTTGAATGTAATTATACGGTGGAACGGTCGAATATCGATGGTTATATTGGATTTTGCAGGTGGACCTATACCTTCACCAACGCCGACTACGATGCGGCCGTGGCTCGCGGGCCGATGAAGGAGCAGTAACCATACGGGAGCGACTTGTTTGCAGGCACGAAACCCGGCCGGGGAATATTTCCCGGCCGGGTTTTTGCAGGAAACTCTGCCGAAGCCGTTTGCATTCTCGAAAAATATCCCTACATTTGTAGTAAACAGATTAACCGGACCGGACTATGAAAAAATTATCGTATCTGCTGACATTGCTGCTACTCGTTACCCTCATGACGGGCTGCAAAGCGTTCCATACTCTGATGGATTCGAAACTCAAAGCCGCTCAGGGGGCACCGTACGAATTGATTGTCGTGTGCAACCAACAGTTGTGGGAGAGCGAGTTGGGTGATACGCTGCGTTCGGTGCTGTTGGCTCCGATTCCCTATCTGAACGAACGGGAACCTCTGTTCAACGTGATGCAGTTTCCGGAATCGGGATTCAAAGGTACGGTCGTCGATTACCGCAATATCCTCAAAGTGCTCGTCGATCCCTCCCTTGCGGCGGCTTCGGCCGGTGTGCAATACGATGTTACGGCTTCTCCGCAGGTCGTGGTGACGCTTCAGGGACCGACCCGGGAGGCACTTACGCAATATGTCGCGGAGCATCGTGCGGAGTTGGTGCAAACCTTCGAAGGGGCCGAGCGCGACCGCTCGATCGCTTTCGCCAACAAGTTCAATCAGACGGAATCCGGCAAGCTCGTTCGAGAAAAGTTCGGCGTGGAGATGAAGATTCCCAAAGGCTACATCCTGGCCCAACAAAGCGATGATTTCCTCTGGTTCCGGTACGAATTCCCGGCTGCGAGCCAGGGCTTCATGCTCTATTCCTATCCTTACGAAGGGAAGCAGTCCCTTTCGGAGGAGGCGTTGCTGGCTGCCCGCAACCGTTTCGCCGCTCGCATTCCGGGGCCGAGCGACGGCTCCTATATGACCACATCGAAAGTCTTTACGCCCCGGTATCGGTTTTTCCGGCTCGAAGGCAGAGCCTGGGTCGAAATGCGCGGATTCTGGGATGTCGAAGGGGATTTCATGGGAGGTCCGTTCGTAAGCTATACGACCGTCGATACGGCGACCGACCGGGTTTTCACGCTGGATTGTTATGTTTATTCTCCGAAACTTCCCAAACGCAATTATATGCGCGAAGTGGAACACTTGCTTCATCTGGTGAAATTCCCCGCAGCGACCGGTTCCGCATCTGCGACTGTCACCGCTGGCAGGCGGGAGGCGGCAAAATCAGATGCTCCGGCATCCCGGGACGCAAATCCGAAACCCGAAGCAATCTCGTCGGAATCCTGATAATCCGCCGCCCCGGTGTTGCAATTCCTGACATATCTGTTCATCGCCATCTATACGGCGACGGTTATCGGCATCATCCTGGTTGTCATTTTGGGCAACCGCAACCCGCTCAAGACGATCCCGTGGGTCGTCGTGCTGATTTTCGCTCCGGTCGTGGGATTGGTTTTCTATTTCTTCTTCGGGCAGGATCTGCGGCGCAAGCGGATTATTTCGCGCCGTACCTACAAGCGGCTCATGGTCTATGCTCTTCCGGCCCATGTGCGTCGAAGCGATGCCCCCGTTCCGGCCGCATGTCAATCCCTGTCCACTCTGCTTACCAATACTTCGCAGGCGGTTTCCTTTTACGGCAGCCGCCTGACCCATTACGGCGACGGGGCTTCCAAGATGACCGCCCTGCTCGAAGAGATCGAAAAGGCCCGCGACCATATTCACATTCTCTATTATATTTTTTGTGACGATGAAACGGGTGCCCGTCTTCAGCAGGCGCTGATCCGCAAGGCAAAGGAGGGTGTCAAAGTCCGCGTACTCTATGACGACGTAGGCTGCAACGGGGTCAAGAAAGAATTTTTCCAGCAGATGCGCGATGCGGGTGCGGAGGTTCATGCCCTGCTGCATGTACGCTTTCCGATGCTGACCGACCGGGTCAATTACCGCAACCACCGCAAGATCGTGGTCATCGACGGCCGGGTAGGTTTTTTCGGCGGTATGAATATCGCCGACCGCTATGTGAAAGGACCGGGTTGGGGGGTATGGCGGGACAGCCACTTCAAGGTAGAAGGAAAGGGGGTGTATGGCCTGCAATCCGCATTTCTGGTGGATTGGTCGACCGTCGAACGCGTACACCTGGATACCTCGAAGTTTTTTCCCGAAGCCGACAACTATACCTCATCGACCATGCAATTCGCTACCAGCGGTCCGTTGGGGCCCTGGCGAACGTTGTTGCAGGGTATTATGACGGCTATCGCCGGTGCGCGACGGAGTATCTGCATCCAGACGCCCTATTTCCTGCCGACCGAGGGCCTGAACTCCCTGTTGCAAACGGCGGCATTGGGCGGTATTGACGTACAATTGATGCTGCCCGAGCGTTCCGATTCCCGGATTATCGATAAAGCCGTGCATTCGTTCATCGACGATATGCTCCGGGCCGGGGTGAAGGTTTACTTTTATACCAAAGGCTTCCTGCATGCCAAAATGCTTATCGTCGATGATCTGCTGACGGTTGTGGGTTCTGCGAACATGGATTTCCGCAGTTTCGAGCACAACTTCGAAATCAACGCGTTCGTTTACGGACAGGATTTCAATACGGCAATGCGTCGTGTTTTCGACGAAGACCTGCGCTCGTGCCGGCGGCTTATTCCTTCGGAATGGTTGCGGCGACCTCTTCCGCAGCGATTGAGCGAGTCGTTCATGCGGCTCTTTTCCCCGCTGTTGTAAGGCCGGAGGAGGCGATGACGGCGATCGGGGTTTCCGTTGTTGTCCGATTCGCAAAAAACATAGCCACACCACGGAAAGCCCGGAGCCTGTAAAAAATATTTGGAGAATCCGATTTAACTTTCTATCTTTGTAAAACAAACGTATCAGGGTTCTGACCTTCACGGGTCGGGATTCTTATTTTTTTGATAAAACCATGGCAAAAGAGATTATTTATCTGACGGCAGAGGGTTACAAGAAGCTCAAGGACGAACTCGACCATATGCGCTCGGTGGAGCGTCCGGCTATATCGGCGGCCATTGCCGAAGCACGCGACAAGGGAGACCTGTCGGAAAACGCCGAATACGACGCGGCCCGGGAAGCACAGGGACTGCTCGAAATGCGTATCGCCAAAATGGAAGATACCATTGCCAATGCGCGTATCATCGACGAATCGAAAGTCGATAAGAGCAAGGTGCAGATCTTGAGTCGGGTAACTCTTCTGAACCACAATACCGGCAAGGAGGTGATCTATACTATCGTCGCCGAGCACGAAGCCAACCTGCGCGAAGGCAAGCTGGCCATCGGCACTCCCATTGCCAAAGCCCTGCTGGGACATAAGAAAGGGGACCGGGTGGACGTGACCGTGCCTGCCGGGACGATCCATTTCGAAATTCTGGATATCAACATCTGAAATAGGGAGATCGGGGTGAGGCAATCTTTTTAGGATGTAGAAACTGTTGTTGATTATTTTTTGGTAAGGAATGCTTTCGGGCGTTCCTTTTTTGTTCGTATTTGTATGATTCCGGTGCTTTGTCAGTCGATACCGGCGATTGCTGCTATGTACGGCGGATTGCATGCAAGGGGAGTTCGGTGCCATGATCGCGCAATAAACGGAACGTCCGACCTTAAGGTCGGACGTTCTCTGTTTTCTCGTTTTGGAGGAGCTATTTTAACGATGTGCGAATTTTGCCTGTCGCATATCCATAAGATTGATATTTGACAGGCCACCACCGATGAGTTCTCCGGCGGGGCTTGCACCCTCTTTGGTCAGATTTACCATTTGGCGGATAACGGGTCCATAGTTGCCTTCTGCATCCGCTGCTACGCCACAGATGGTGTTTTCATCCCAATAGACTGCCAGCAACTGATCTACCGCATCCTTAAATTCAGGTATTCCGTAAGTAACCAGATTGTTGATTATGCTGCGGTCCGAATATTCGTCCGGATTACTCAAATCGCCCATGAAACATCCTGTCCACCAATGAGCTGCCTTGTCGTTGTGGGATACTTTCAACAACAGAACGGCATATTCTTCGAAGCCTGCGAAGTTGATGGGATCCAATTGGGCGAGTTCTGCGCCATCATACCATGCGTAGCTGTCGATGCTTACTTCGGCAAGCGCAGCGGTATTCTCTTCTACCGTATATGTTTCACTGATGATGAAGGGAGCGACAGGGACTCCTTTTTGATCGATGGCAACGGCCCACATTCGCAATTGATCGCCTGTCTGAAGATTCCGTTCAAATTCTACAGGACCTGTGGCCGCGAGCATGGAAACCGCCTCGGCATGCAGGCCGGTGGTGCCCATATAGTCTTTGATTTTGGATTCAAGCACTTTTTTCATACCCTCCTCGATATTTTCGCCGAAGGCCTGATAATCCTCTTCCGAGATAAGATCGAATATGTAAACGACATCGTCTGCTGACGGAACGGTGGAGAACTTGGAGGCGACAACCGAACTTAAAGTGCATTCGAATTGAACGTCGAACGTTTGGGGATCCCCTCCTTCAAGAGTCTTGAATGTTTCGGTTTTGATCGGTGTGGTCGGGAATCCCTGTTCGCATCCGAAAACCGCAATTTGATATTCCCAGCCCGGGTTGAGTTCTTTTGCTTCATACGTGAAAGGTCCCTCGTGGAGATACATGTCGAGCATACCCCAGCCGAAATAACGATCGATCAGATATTTTTGATAATCCGTACCCGTCGGCACCTGGGACTGGATGTCAGCCGACAGAACATCCAGGAAGTAAACATCGCTGTTCGACGGTGTAACGGTAATCGATGCTCCTGTCTGTGTGATTGCTGTCGTTGCGATTTCGAATGTATTGGTGGATTCGGGTGCAGTCTGCGCTGTAAAAGCTTCTGCGGTAGGCTTCGTCGTCGTGTGTCCGTCGGCATCGATACCTACTGCGACGGCCCAATACTTGGCTCCCGGTTCGAGTCCTCTGGCCGTATATGCATCGTTGCCGTAAGAAGTAATGGCTTTGACCGCCTCCTCGCGGGTCATCTCCTGCTGCTCCATCATCACTACCTCGATGAAATATTGTAGGTAATCGTCAAAACCGTGTTTTTGGGATTCCAGCCAATCGGCGTCGGTGACGATATCACTGAAATAACTTTTTGTTTCGTTGCTCGGAGAAACCGTGATTTCAGCTGTCGTCGGAGTAATGTTACTTACTGATACCTTGAATGTCAGTTGATTAGGATCAGTTTGGGGGGGGGTACGTCGGTTTTGTCGTCACTGCATGCTCCGGCGAACACCGCCAAAATAAGAAAAGGAATTAAAATTTTTTTCATAATCTTATTATTTTTTAGTGATTAATTCACTACTAAAATAAATAAAAGTAGTGAGAAAACAAAAAACGGATGATTTTTTAGGATGTTAAATTTAAGTTTTTTAAAATTGGATTGATGTCTTATGAAGAGGTAACTTTGTATTCGTATTCTCGGAACTGCCGGAAGTAAAGAAACCGGTCATAGTAACTTGGGGTATGATGCTGTTGTGATATTATATTGACCATTCGAATAAATTCGGAGCCTGTGTCCGTTTATACCCGAGGAAAAGGGTATGTTTGGGATTCGAGATATTGATATTTGATTCCCTGCAGAAGCATCCCAATATATAGGTATTTGGGAGAGTGCACCTTGCCGGGTAACCTTTTTTCATTATTTTTGCACCTGAAATGAGCGGACAAAAACTCATACGGGTATTCAATGCGGGGGCGCTGCTGCTGATCCTGCTCGCGGCCTATGCGGGCAAAAGCCTGCATACCCATCCCGATGAGTACTATCGTTACCTCACGGAGAACGATGCAAATACCACGTCGCCGGCTCTTGTGGACGACTGTGCGATTTGCCATTTCCATTTCTTCTCGTATATCCATTCTACCGACTGGGTCCTCGACAGTGAGTTCCGTTTGCTGGAAACCTTTTTCCGGCCGGAGTGTTACGATCCGGCAATCGTTGCGATATCGGGCTCGCAGCTCCGTGCGCCGCCTGCAATCGGGTAGATAAATTCGTTCCGGAACCATTCGTTTCCGGGACTATTCGACCGCACGTGCCGAGCGGCGCGGCAAAACATCGTTTTCACAGGGTATTCTCTCTCATCGGCCGTATTACGGGCCGTTGCCCCTGCCTGGCGAAAACAGACCCATTTTACATCTTAAAACATAGGATTATATTGTGTATCCATTTGGGAGCATAGCGCCCCGAGTCCATTCCGAGGAGGAGATTTAGGAGGACTTCATTACAGACGCAGCCTCCGGCCGCGAATAAACGCCCTCGAACTCGATTCCGCGACCGTCGGATAATGGGACATTGAAGATATAATCGCTTAATTATTATAATATGAAAAAATTGATCCTCTTGGCCGTAATGTGCCTGGTTTATCATACACTTTTTGCAGACGAAACGACCCCGAAACCTCAAAGCGACGCTCATCTTTACGGTCATGTCATCGACAGCGAAACAGGCGAACATCTGCCGTATGTTACTGTTACGATCCCCGGCACGACCATCGGTACTGCCACCGATGCGAGCGGGCACTATTTCCTGAAGAACTTGCCGACGGGCACGATTACCGTCGAAGCCCGAATGATGGGTTACGATCCTGTGCGCCATGAGGTATCGCTCAGGAAAGGACAATCCCTCGAACTCAACTTCGAGATCACGGAAAACGGAATCACCATGGACGACGTAGTCGTTTCGGCCAGCCGCAGCGAAACCACGCGTCGCAAGGCCCCGGCCCTGGTGAACGTCCTCGACCGCAAGATTTTCGACAACACCAACTCGGCTTGTCTGGCTCAGGGGCTTAGTTTCCAGCCCGGCGTACGCGTTGAGGACGACTGTCAGAACTGCGGTTTTATGCAGGTGCGTATCAACGGACTCGACGGACACTATTCGCAGATTCTCGTCGATTCGCATCCCGTCTTTTCGGCCCTTTCGGGCGTTTATGGACTGGAGCAGATTCCGGCCAGCATGATCGACCGCGTCGAGGTGATGCGCGGAGGCGGCTCGGCACTCTTCGGCTCCTCGGCCATCGGCGGTACGATCAACATCATCACCAAGGACCCCGACCGCAACAGCGCCGAAGTCGGTCACACGATCACGGCGATCGGCAACAGCAGCAGTTACGACAACGTCACCTCGGCCAATGCCTCGCTCGTCACCGACAGCCGTAAGGCGGGACTTTATGTCTATGGACAGAACCGCCACCGCTCGGGGTACGACCACGACGGGGACGGCTTCACCGAAATTCCGCAACTGCAATCCCAATCCCTCGGACTGCGCTCATTCTTCAAGACCAGCGCTTATTCGCGTATTACGCTCCAGTACAATACCGTCATGGAGTACCGCCGGGGCGGCGACCGGCTCGACCTGCCGCCGCACGAAGCGATGATCGCCGAGCAGACCGACCACAACATCAACGGCGGCAGCCTCTCGTTCGACCTCTCGTCCGCCGACTTCTCCAACCGTGTGAATGTCTATGCTTCGTTCCAGCACATCGCCCGCAAGAGCTACTACGGCTCCAAGCAGGATCCCGACGCCTACGGTCGCACGCACGACCTCACCGTGGCGACCGGCGCCCAGTACATCCATTCGTTCGACCGGTTGTGGTTCCTTCCCGCCGACCTGACCCTGGGCGTGGAATATAACTACAACGATCTGGACGACGAATCGATCGGCTATGATTATCGAACGAAGCAAAAGGTGCACATCATCGGCGCCTACCTGCAAAACGAGTGGAAAAACGAGCATTGGTCGCTGCTTATCGGCGGCCGTCTGGATAAGCACAGCCTCGTCGATCACGTAATCTTCAGTCCGCGTGCCAACCTGCGCTACAATCCCGGAGAGGGGGCGAGCCTGCGCCTAAGCTATTCGAGCGGCTTCCGTGCTCCGCAGGCCTTCGACGAGGATATGCACATCGCCATCGTGGGCGGCGAGCGGGTACGCATTCGCCTGGCGGACGATCTGCGCGAGGAGCGATCGCACAGCCTCAGCCTCTCGGCAGATCTTTATCACCGTTTCGGAAAAGTCCAGACCAACTTGCTCGTCGAAGGTTTTTACACGACGCTCGACCACGTTTTCGCCTTGCGTCCGCTGCCCGATCCGGATACGGACGGGAGTACGATCAAGGAGCGTTACAACGGCTCGGGCGCCCGCGTCATGGGCATCAATATCGAAGGCAAGGCCGCCTTCACCCGCTGGTTCGACCTGCAGGCCGGAATCACCCTTCAGCAGAGCCGCTACAAGGAACCGGAACAGTGGAGCGAAGATCCGGAGGTCGCACCGACCCGCAAGATGTTCCGCACGCCGAACACCTACGGCTACCTTACGGCTGAATTGACCCCCGTACGCAATTTGCAGGCAGCCATTACCGGAACTTACACGGGCAAAATGCTCGTGCAGCACATGGCGGGTTCGGGCACGCCCGTCGATCGGGCCGTCACGACACCCCGTTTCTTCGACCTGAACCTCAAAGTGTCGTACGACGTCATTCTCTATAAGGAGATCGCCCTGCAACTCCATGCCGGCATCCAAAATATCTTCAACGCCTACCAGAAAGACTTCGACCGGGGGGCCAACCGCGATTCGGGTTACATCTATGGCCCGTCGCTACCCCGCAGCTGGTTCGTCGGCGCGAAGATCAGCTTCTGACGGTCTGCCGGAAGCTCCGGCGGCTCCTTGCTTCGCCGGACAGGGAATATCGTTGTCGCTCATCCGGATCGACGGCATACGGAACTTTTTTGAAAATATCGCTTTCGGAAAGTCATGATATTTTCCGGATATAAACCGAACGGAGCTGCCTGGCGGCTCCGTTCACTCATGGCGGCCGAACGCCTTTAGGAATATATTGCATCGATTTGCACGAACCGTAAAACAATTTTACGGTTTTTCTCGTTTTTAATATATCGATCCATCCGTTAAAATTCGTATTTGCTGCGATTTTTGTTCTGTTCTCGAAACAGGGGTGGGTTGAATAACCGACATACGATCCCCATAATCAGATTTAACCCTGAATCGTTATGTTTAACTCCCGATCTTCCATCTCCATCTCGACGTTTCTGTCTTCACTGATTGGATCTATCGTGCGCGGGCGACGCTCCGTCCGCTGCGGCCAGACGTGCGAATACCGCAAGGCCAGACTCATCCTGACCCACGACCCGGGCGAAGAACTGTTTCTGGGGGCCCTTCATCCGGCTGCGGCTCTTTTCCGGGAACATATCGACATTCCCGAACTCATCGCCGAACATGCTACTTACCGCAGAGTGCTCGAGGAGGCCGGGGCGAGAGTGCTCACGGTACGTCAGATCCTGCTCGACGGAACCGGTGCGGACGGGAAACCTGCCGACCGGACCAAGCTGGAGAACCTGCGCCGCTTCGCGGCCGGTTTTCTCACCTTCGACACCCAGAACCTCTCTCCGGAAACAGCCGGGCAGCAGAAGGAGTACCGACAATCCATTCTCGCCAAGACATCGCCTCGGGACTTGGTTCGTATCATTCTGCGACAACCGATCATCCGGCTGTCGGAAACGCAGATCAACACGGGTCTCAAGGCCGAATATTCGGAAAACCCCGTGATGAACCTCTTCTATACGCGGGACCAATTGATAACTACTGCCAAAGGCGTCGTAATCGGACGCATGAACTCCCCGCAGCGGGAGAAAGGATGCGACATTCTGCAATTCTGCCTCGAAAAAATCGGCATGAAACCGTTACACCGCATCGATGGGGAGGGAGCTCATCTCGAAGGCGGGGATTTCTATCCGTTCGGCGATACGGCTTTCATCGGCTGCGGGATGCGCACCACGCAACCGGCCATCGATCAGCTCATGGAGCACGATTTGCTGGGCTGCAACCGTCTGGTCGTGGTCAAGGACCGGTTGTTCAGCCAGGCGGAAATGCACTTGGACACCTATTTCAACATTATAGACCGCAATCTGGTGACGCTCACAGCCCGGCGTATGACCACCGATCCGGATTCTCCGGATCTGTTGCTGGCCGATATTTATCTCCGAGGTGCAAACGGCGTCTATACCAAAACCGAAGAAGATGTCGGATTCGTCGAATTGTTGAGGAGCCGTATCGGTGCCGCCATCATCCCCATTTCCGAAGAGGATGCCGACCGGCTGGCGGGTAATTTCCTGACGGTCGGGTCGCGCCGTATCATCGGGGTAGCGGGCCAGTCCGAAGCCCTGCGGACCGAACTGAAACACCGAGGGGTGAAGGTCACCTGGGTCGGGCTTGACAACCTTTGCAAAGGCTACGGTGCCGCACACTGCATGACGCAGGTGCTTCGCAGACGGTGAAGACTGTCCTCCGACGTATGTAAAAAAGACACTCCGGGGAAGTGAAAAGTTTTTCCGGGAGCGACCGTTGTCGCAATGTTCCGAAAGAATATGGCCGCTGTTGCCCGGCAAGGAGCGAAATCGGTTGTTATGTTCCGTTCATACGGGTCAGACGGGAAACTTTCCGCTTCCGGATGCGGGTAAGTTTCTTATAGAATACGACTTACTTCCGACGAAATGTGCGGCGGAAGGCTCTTTCACGAAAAATCCCCGGTCGAAAGACCGGGGATCTGCTATCGTTGTCGGCAAACGCTTACAACGCCTTGATCTCGTGCAGCACCTGGTTGGTCTTGCGGACCGCAGCGGCCGATGCCTCGAATTTGGCAGCCTCTTCCTTGGTGAGGTCGAGTTTGACGATCTTCTCGATACCCTTGCGGCCGATCACGGCGGGAACACCGATACAGATGTCGTTCTGGCCGTATTCGCCTTCGAGGTAGCAGCAGCAGGGGACGATCTTCTTCTGATCATGCAGGATCGATTCGACCATCATCGAAGCAGCGGCGCCCGGAGCATACCAGGCCGAAGTGCCGATGAGTTTGGTCAGCGTGGCACCGCCGACCATCGTGCTGGCGACAGCCTCTTCAAGTTTCTTCTTCGAGGCGAATTGCGTCACGGGCACGCCATTGACCGAAGCCTTCGAAAGCAGCGGAATCATCGTCGTATCGCCATGACCGCCGATCACCATGCCGTCCACGTTGTTGATGTTGGCGCCGGTGGCTTTCGCCAGGTAACATTTGAAACGGGCCGAATCCAAGGCGCCACCCATGCCGATAATCCGGTTTTTGGGAAGTCCCGAAGCCTTGAGCGCCAGATAAGTCAGCGTATCCATCGGGTTGGCGACCACGATGATGATCGCGCGGGGCGAATATTTCACCACGTTCTCGATCACGCCTTTCATAATGTTGGCGTTGGTGCCGATCAGCTCCTCGCGGGTCATGCCCGGCTTGCGGGGAATACCCGAGGTGATCACCACCACGTCCGAGTTGGCAGTCTGCTTGTAGTCGTTGGTCACGCCGACGAGCTTCGTATCGAAATCCATCAGCGTAGAACACTGGTACATATCCAGCATCTTACCCTCCGACAGGCCCTCTTTGATGTCGATGAGGACCACTTCGCTCGCCACTTCGCGGCAAGCCATCACATTGGCGCAAGTAGCGCCCACGGCGCCCGCGCCCACAACTGTTACCTTTGACATAATGTTATAGTTTTAAGGCGAGTCCGACGTATTGATTTCGGATGTAAAACAAAAATACTGTCACAACAGAACACGTCGGACTCACGTTACGGTATCTTTTGATGCCGGATTCCATCCTGACACTCCCTGCCGACACCCGTCGAAAACGGGAGGCTGCGGGGTTCGATTTACATCGAACGAATATTAGCCGATCAACTCTTTGTACTGCGCGTCGGTAAGCAGCGACTCGCACTCCTTGGGATCGGTCAGTTTCACTTTGACGAGCCAACCCTCTCCGTAGGGATCGCGGTTCACGATGGAGGGATCGGCATCCACTGCAGGGTTGAACTCCAACACTTCGGCGCCGACGGGAATGAAAGCGTCGCTCACGGTCTTCACGGCCTCGATCGAGCCGAAGACGTCACCGGCGGACAAGGTTTCGCCGACGGTCGGAACATCGACGAATACGATGTCGCCCAACTGGCTCTGTGCGAAATCGGTAATGCCGATAAAAGCCTCACCGCCCTCTACGCGGCACCATTCGTGGTCATTGGAATACTTCAGATTTGCAGGTACGTTCATAATTTTCGGTATTTGAATTGGTTAAAATGAAATTTATTCGCGGTCTAAAATATCATTGCAAATATAAGGTTATTTTTCGTTCGGCCAACGTTATCCTGTTATTTTTTTAACACGCAGCCCGTCCCGTCCGTTCGAGCCGTCCGCTTCCCCTCGATAACGAACTCTATCTCCCGGAACAGATACCCTTCGGTACGGCCGTCGGGCAGCTCCAGCAGCAGCTCTCCCGAAGGGCGCACGCCCCGCAGCACGGCCTCCACTGTCCGGCCGTCGGGATAACGGTACCGATGCCGCTCTCCGAGCCGGTACATCCGCCGTCGGTAGTCGGCTTGCAGCGCCTCCCGATCCCCTTTCTCGAGTTGTTCGTACCGGGCGGCTAGACAGTCGCCCAAGCGGTGCAGTACCTCCTGCCGATCGTATTCGCAGCCAGTTTCGAGGCACATCGACGACGGGTTCGGCAACGACGGATCGAACCGGGTCTGATTGACGTTCACCCCGATTCCGACGATCGTACGCGACAGGCGGTCGCCCGTCAGGTTGTGTTCGATCAGGATGCCGACCAGCTTGCGGTCGCCCGCATAGATGTCGTTCGTCCATTTGATCCGGGCGTCGATGCCGTAACCGCCGAAAAGGTCCGTCAAAGCCAAAGCTACCGCTTCCGAAAGCAGAAACTGTTCCGAAACGGGCAGGAAACGGGGTTCCCATACCAGCGAGAACATCAGGTTGCGTCCCTCCTCGCTGCTCCAGGTATGCCCCCGCTGGCCGCGTCCGGCAGTCTGCCGCTCGGCGCAGATCGCATCGCCGTGTCCGTAGCGAGGATTCCGGGCCTCGTCGTTGGTCGAGGTCGTCTCTTCGAGAAAGTGATAACGGGTCCTGTGCATCCGAAAGGTACTATACCGAAACTCCGAAATCCCGGAGCGCCGCGGTGAGCGAAGTTTTCTTGTCGGTGGACTCCTTGCGGCGTCCGATAATCAGCGCACAGGGAACGCCGTACTCCCCGGCCGGGAAACGCTTGGGGTAGCTGCCCGGAATGACCACCGATCCGGCGGGGACGTATCCCTTGTACTGTTTGGGTTCCGCCTCCGTTACGTCGATAATATGCGTCGATCCGGTAATCACCACGCCGGCGCCCAGCACCGATTCGCGGCAGATGTGCGCCCCTTCGACCACGATGGCCCGGGAGCCGATGAAACAGTCGTCCTCGATGATGACGGGGGCCGCCTGCACGGGTTCCAGCACACCGCCCACGCCCACACCGCCGCTCAGGTGGACGCGCTCGCCGACCTGGGCGCAGGAGCCGACCGTCGCCCACGTATCGACCATCGTGCCGGCACCGACCCAGGCTCCGATATTGACGTAGGAGGGCATCAGGATCGCCCCCGGCGAAATGTAAGCTCCGTAGCGCGCCACGGCGTGCGGTACAACCCGTACGCCCAGCTCCTCGTAGCCGTGCTTGAGGTCCATTTTGTCGTGCCATTCGAGTTCTCCGGCCCGCATGGTGCGCATCTCCTGCATCGGAAAATAGAGCAGAATCGCCTTCTTGACCCACTCATTGACCTGCCATTGGCTCCGGGACGGATCGATGGGTTCGGCCGTTCGCAGGCGGCCCTTGTCCAGTTCTTCGATAACGGCGCGGACCGCCTCCCGCACACGGGACTCCGCAAGCAATGCCCGGTCGTTCCAGGCCTCTTCGATAATTTGTCGCAACTGATTGTCCATTCCTGTTTTTCGCTTTCGTTATTCCGGTTTCAAAGTTACAAAATTCTCCTGCGGATCGCCGGATGCCGGCAACTTTTTCGTATATTCTGCGAATATATGGAATGTTCGGACAATCTTTGCGAACAAACCTGCACGATTGCGCCGGACTTTTCGTATATTTGTCTTTCGAAACCCTTCAAATACTAAAATATGTTAAAACACGTTAAAATTACTTTGGCGGTTTTCTGTGCCGCTGCTGCACTTACCGCCTGTAAGTCATCTATGAAAATCAAACACCTGCCTTATCCCGATGCCGAGCGTACGGAAGTCGTGGATAACTACTTCGGCACCGAAGTCGCCGACCCCTACCGCTGGCTCGAAGACGACCGTTCGGAACAGACGGCCGCCTGGGTCGCTGCCGAAAATGCCGTGACGCAGAATTACCTGGATCAAATTCCGTTCCGCGAGGCGATGCGTGCCCGCCTGACCGAGCTGTGGGCTTATCCCTGGGAGGGAGCTCCGGCTAAATTCGGGGATTATTACTATTTTTACCGCAACGACGGACGACAGAACCAGGCCGTGCTGTACCGCCAGGCTTCGCTCGACGCCGAGCCGGAGGTATTCCTCGATCCCAACACGCTCTCCGAGGACGGAACGGTTGCGCTGTCGGGCATCTCTTTCTCGGAAGATGGCCGCTACCTGGCTTATGCGGCTTCGGCTTCAGGTTCGGACTGGAGCGACATTCATGTCATCCGTACGGCGGACAAGCAGCCCACGGGCGATATCGTAAAATGGGTGAAGCTCTCCAACGCAGTGTGGACACCCGACGAAAAGGGATTCTATTACAGTACGTTCGACGTTCCGGAAGCGGGCGTCTATTCTTCCCAGAACCAATATCAGAAGGTATATTATCACACGCTCGGTAAGCCTCAGTCTTCCGATCGTCTGATTCATATGGACACACAACATCCGTTGCGCTATTTCGCTTCCAGTGTCAGCAAGGACGGCAAGTGGCTTTTCATCACGGCATCGGAGGGTACGTCGGGCAGTGAGATCCTCTACCGAAAAAGCAGCGATAAGAAGTTCAAGGTGCTGCTTCCCGGCTTTGCCAACGACCACGAGATTATTCGCGCCGAGAACGATAAACTTTACGTGCGTACCAACCTCGATGCTCCCAACTACCGCGTGATCCGCATCGACCTGAATAATCCTTCGGTGATCGAGGAGATTATCCCCGAAAATCCGAAGAATATGCTTGAGATCGTCAGCAAACCGGGCGACTATATGATGGCTTCCTACCTGGAGGATGCCCAAAGCCAGGTTTACCAGTACGATTGGAACGGCAAGCTCATTCGGAAAGTCGAGCTGCCCGCCATCGGATCGGCAGGCGGATTCTCCGGTAAAAAAGGCGAAACGGAGGCCTTCTATTCGCTGACCAACTTCACGACACCTTCGACCGTTTACCGTTACGACCTCGCAACGGGCGAATCGACCCTGTATAAGCGTCCCGAAGTGAAATTCAGCCCCGAAGACTACACTACGGAACAGGTGTTCTACACCAGCAAGGACGGCACGAAAGTCCCGATGTTCATCGTCTATCGCAACGGACTGAAGCTCGACGGCAACAACCCCTGTTACCTCTACGCTTACGGTGGGTTCCAAGTCAGCCTCGCGCCCTGGTTCAACCCGGCTGCCATTATGTTCATGGAACAGGGCGGCGTTTATTGCGTAGCCAACCTGCGCGGCGGCCTGGAATACGGAGAAGAGTGGCACAGGGGCGGCATGCTGGACAAAAAACAGAATGTTTTCGATGATTTCATCGCAGCGGCCGAATACCTCATTGCCAACAAATATACCTCGTCGAAGAAACTCGCCATCGCGGGCGGTTCGAACGGCGGCCTGCTGGTGGGTGCCTGCGAAGTGCAGCGTCCCGACCTGTTCGGCGTCTGCCTGCCGGCGGTCGGCGTGATGGACATGCTCCGCTACCACAAGTTCACCATCGGCTGGGGCTGGGTCGTAGAGTACGGCTCGAGCGACGACGAGGAGCAGTTCGGCTACCTCTACAAATACTCCCCGCTGCATAACATCAAGAAGGGCACGAAGTATCCTGCGACGCTGATAACGACTGCCGACCACGATGACCGTGTCGTGCCGGCTCATTCGTTCAAGTTCGCCGCCGAGATGCAGTACGCCCAGGGCGGCGACGCTCCGATCCTGATCCGCATCGACACCAAGGCGGGCCACGGCGCCGGCAAACCCGTCTCGAAGCGCATCGAAGAGGCTACCGACGTGTTCTCGTTCCTGTTCGAGAATACGGACACGCCTTACAAGACGGTCGAAACGAAATAATGCTATTCCGGTCGCATGTCCGAAACTTCGTTGAAAACGGAGTTTCGGAAGCAGCCGGGCCGATCCCGATGCGGGTCCGGAACCCGGCACGACGAAGTACCGGCCGATAACCATACTGTTTTATTGAGCGATGAAAGTTTACAAGTTCGGCGGCGCATCGGTCCGCAACGCGGACGGTGTGCAAAACCTGCTGAAGATCATCGGTGACGAACGGGATCTGTTCATCATCGTATCGGCAATGGGTAAGACCACGAATGCCTTGGAGAAGGTTTTCGAAGGGTTGCAGAAGGGCGACAAAGCCTTCTCGATGGAGCACATCACCGCGCTGAGGCAATACCACGCCGAAATCGTAAACGAACTGTACGGCGCTCCGACCCGGCTCGAGAAGATCGAACGGCTTTTCGGGGAGCTCGAACAGGTGGCGACCGAAACGGTCTATCGTCCGGAAGACGCCGAGCTGTGGTACGACACCGTCGTCGCTTTCGGCGAGCTGATCTCGACGACGATCATTTCGGAGTACCTCTCCGAACGGGGTATCGACAATTGCTGGCTCGATATGCGACGTTGCTTCCGCACCGAACAGCGACACAAGGACGCCTCGGTCGATATCGCCGCATCGCGGACTCTGCTGCGCAACGCCATGAAACAGTCTAAGGCCTGTATTTTCATCGGGCAGGGCTTTATCGGAGGTGCTCCGGACGGCACGACCACTACCCTGGGACGCGAAGGTTCGGATTACTCGGCAGCGGTGGCGGCCAATATCCTCGACGCGGAATCCATGTCGGTATGGAAAGATGTGGACGGCATCCTGAATGCCGACCCGAAGGTTTTCCCCGATGCGGTGCAGATCGCGGAACTGAACTACCTGGACACCATCGAGCTGGCTTACAGCGGGGCACAGATCATCCACCCCAAAACGATCAAACCGCTGCAAAACAAGAACATCCCGCTCTACGTGCGGCCTTTCGGGGACAAGCGAAAACCGGGCACGGTGATTCGCCGTATGTCGGCGCCGATCGAGGTTCCGATTCTGATTCTGAAGAAGGATCAGGTATTGCTGACGATCCGTTCGCGGGACTTTTCCTTCGTGCTCGAAGAGAAATTCGCGGCGATCTTCTCCCTGCTGGAGCGATACCGTATCAAGGTCAATCTGGTGCATAACTCGGCGGTGAACCTCAGCCTCTGCGTGGATAACTCCTGGCATATCGACGAGGCGATCCAAGCCCTCCGAAACGAGGAGTTCGACGTAATGAAGGTCGAGAACATGGAGTTGCTCACCATCCGGGGCTATAACGGCGATTTGATGGAGCGATATGCTTCGGGGCCGGAGGTTTTTCTGTTGCAGAGAACTCAATCGACGGCCCGTATTGTCCGGAAAAACCGGTAGTCCAACTTCGAAAAAAGACGCTAAAATAAAAGAAGAGAAGTGGGGTCGATGTTGGACGAATACAAGAAAAACATTAGAAAACCGAATCCGGAGGAGCTACGACTCATTAAGTTTTTGGTACAAAAGGCATCTTTGAATATGTCCGAGGGCTGGGAAAGATCTTTGACTGTTTCTTGTTTGAATGATGGAGGAATGGGCAGTATGAAATTATATATGTCTTTACCGCCGAAAGAAATAATATCAACGATTTTTGTCAGTGAGTGCTCTTTTAAGGATTCTGATGGAATAGATGTGTTAGCCTCATTATATCTCGATCAAGATCATGAGATTTGTGAAGTGGATATTTGGAAAGCTGATTTTTCTCCTTTGATAAGGATCTCTTCGGATATTAGCTTATAAAACGGAGGAACATGGGAGATTTGGGATATTCGAAGCATGCATTTCGTGTAAATGGTGAAACTTATTATCCTGGAAAATTATGAAAAAATTAATAATTTTATTGATCAGTCTTTTCTTCATTGCCTCCTGTGCCGTTGTAAAATCCAGCAGAATAGTTGGAAAATGTTACTTGGGTTATCCTTATCGCCAGATTATGGTATTCATTTGTATGCTGAGTTTTATGCCGATAGTACGTTTTTATATAGGTCAGCTGGCTGTTATGATATAATCGGCCATTGGTACATAAGCGGTGATACAGTGATTTTATCTTCGCCAAATTTCAATGTCGAAACTCGTCCTATTGATCTTTATATTTTTGCAGAAGAAGAGATTACAGATTGGCGTTTTCCTGATGAGTATTATAAATTTACGGATATGGAGGGTAATAGAGATGCATATATTATTAAAGGAGATACTTTATATCCTGTACTGAAAAACGGGAAGTCTCTAATAGAATATTTGTACGCAATACCGAAACCGGGCCCTGAATTAGGTCTATATAATAGAGGAATTTATTTTGGGCCGAAAAAAGATAAGTAATCTTTGATTGTTACTGCCGGACTTAATGTCCGGCAGTTTTCTTTTGTAGATTGGTGAATTTTATCTATCTTTCTACAAAGAAAAAATGTAATTATGAAACGACTAATAATTTTGTTAATCGGACTTTTCTTTATTGTTTCCTGTTGTAGTGTCAGGCCCGGCAAACTGACCGGTAAATGGTTTCGAAGTACAACTTGTGTAGATGATGCAAGAACTCCTGGATTATATGTTTACTTTTATCCTGATGGCGGCTTTTTGTACCAAATGGCCTATGCTGACGGAGCTACAGGTGCTTGGCGAATCGAAGGCGATACTGTTATTTTATGGTCTCCGGATTTCAGTATCGTGTTGGATAGTGTTTTGCTGCCGTACGGCCCACGCTGTTGGCCTAATTTGAATAAATATACAGATGCTACAGAAAATAATCAAAATTGTCGCAAACTAACTAATGAACGAAAAAATTTGCCTTGTTTTTAATCTGAAATTTTATGTATAAGGGAAAACGCCGCATTTTTTCGGCCCTTTCTCCTTAACCTTTATAGATACGATGCAATTCAATTCCACCGAATTATTTTGCAAACTGCATCAGATAGTTTTCGCAAAATCCAGCTAACGGGAATTTCACTACCTCGTCCCGTCCGTCGGGCGTGGTGTATTGGAATAGGATTGTATCGGCTTTCACGTGGTAGTCGAACAAATTCACCTTTTCGCCCGTTCCCT
>OGZW01000679.1_pt1 | contig 27148 bp, 20 predicted proteins | sample 1577001 | NCBI WGS metagenome assembly OGZW01 (sample SAMEA3541519, study PRJEB24748) | human gut metagenome | biome: human gut; feature: human-associated habitat; material: faeces | place: China | collected 2012 | reverse complement strand
CCTCTCCAAAAGAGATTTTGGAGAGGCGACTTTGAGTATCCGGGAAATTTCGGAGGAACATTTTGTATGTCGTCAGCCGGACGAAGCTGTATCAAGTCGGAAAGAAAGGAATTACTTGCCGCAAAATTTATCTATAAACATTCTTCATTGGGGATGGCAGGAGGGGTGTCTGGAACGGTCGGAGTGTACCGTTATCTGAGATTAGCATAGAAGATAGAGGTAAATTTTGTCAATAAAAAAACAAAGAATGGAAAATTATCGGCAAAAGGCTTGATATTTTGATGGATGTTTTGTAAAATTTAGATGAAAGCCGAGGAAGAAAGAAATATATTCCGATGGATTTACAGCGGTGTATACAAAAAGGAGGAATAGGAAGGATGGAAACCCTTCGTTTATTGGAAAAGCTGACCCAGCACCACGGAGTTGCCGGGGATGAAAAGCCGATCGCAGACCTTTTGGAAGAGGAAATTTCTGATTTGGGTCCGGTCAGACGCACCCCATTGGGCAGCTTGATTTGTACTGTGAAACAGGAAAGTGCGGACAAGCCGCATGTAGTTTTGGAAGCACACATCCTCACCCCACATCCGAAAGAGCTGGAACGTCTGACCGGCAAATGCCAGGACTCTTACGAACGTTTGATGAAGGCTTGCGAATTGGCCCGTGCCGCCCATGTTCACATTATTTTAAAAGGAGCCTACTCCGCCATCATCACCCCCGAAGGTAAATGTTTCTTCAACCCAACCGGAAATCCGGGAATGGCAACCGGAGGTAGCGGTGACGTACTGACCGGAGTAATCCTGGCACTACTTGCCCAAGGTTACCCAACCGAGGAAGCCGCAAAAATCGGCACTTACATTCACGGACTGGCGGGCGATGTCGCTCAAAAGAAGCAAGGAATGATCGGAATGATCGCAAGCGATATTATCACCTGTCTGCCGACAGCATGGCGACTTGTAAGCGAATAAAAGTTAAGAACTTACAGTTTTTTCAATAACTTCATTAACTTTGTTTTCAAAACCAGTTAAAAAAGAACCGAATATGAAAAAGTTGATTATAGCAGCAGGACTACTTATGACAACGTCCGCCTATGCACAAACCGAAGTACTGACAGGGGTTACCCGAGGAAAAGACTATGGAGTGGTTTACAGTCTTCCCAAAACCCAAATAGAACTTGAAATAAAAGCCAACAAAGTCAACTATACTCCCGGAGAATTCAGCAAATATGCTGATCGTTACCTACGACTGACCAACGTCTCCGCCGACCCTGAAGAGTACTGGGAACTGGCTAGCGTAAAAGTGAAATCCGTAGGTGTGCCCAACAGCGAAACTACGTATTTCGTAAAATTGAAGGATAAGACAGTAGCACCGCTTATGGAACTGACAGAGGATGGCATTGTGAAAACGATCAATGTTCCTTACAGCAATAGCAGTGTAAGCAAAAAAGTTGCTCCCGCTCCCGCAGTCCTCCAAAAGAAAGCGAATCCTCGCGAATTCCTGACCGAAGAGATTCTGATGGCTAGTTCTACCGCCAAGATGGCCGAGCTGGTGGCTAAAGAAATCTATAACATCCGCGAAAGCAAAAATGCCTTATTGCGCGGACAAGCTGATAATATGCCTTCAGATGGGGCACAGCTTAAAATTATGCTCGACAATCTGAATGCACAGGAAGAAGCCATGACGCAAATGTTCTCCGGCACCTGCAACAAAGAAGAGAGAACATTCACTGTCCGCCTTACCCCTGACAAGGAATTCAACAATGAAGTTGCCTTCCGCTTCTCGAAGAAGTTAGGTGTAGTTGCCAACAATGATTTGGCAGGAACTCCGTTTTATATCAGTCTGAAAGACCTGAAATCGGTCAAGATACCACAAGAAGACGGTAAGAAGAAGAAAGATTTGGATGGAATCGCCTACAACGTACCCGGACAAGCTATGGTTACATTGACCGACGGCAAAAAGAAACTTTACGAAGGTGAGCTTCCTATTACCCAATTTGGTGTGATAGAATATCTGGCTCCGGTTTTGTTCAACAAGAATTCTACCATCAAAGTTTATTTTGATCCGAATACGGGAGGATTGCTCAAAGTGGACAGAGAAGAAGGGAAATAGAAAAACGAGGAAGTGAACTTCTAAAAAACAAAGAATATGGTTGGTGAAGGACATGCATTCGACATGATACGCCGAATAAAAGAGGGACGGGAAGCTTCCCGCCTACGTCGTGAACGTGCTAACGATAAGTTGAAGCATCTAAACCGTGCAAACGAACCTTATCCACTACCCAACACCACCCCCGAAGAAATGGAACGTATCATCCACGACTCGGAGAAAAAGAAAGAGAAAGACAGCAATTATTTTGTTTGGGGAACGCTTATTATCATGGGGGTCCTGATAGCAATTGCCGTCATACTTTGGGCTGTATTTATCAAATAAATAATAATAAGTTCCTATATACGACTGGTATCACCAGTTTTATAAATCCATCTTTCTGCATTTGAGAAAGATAAGCCGATACACGCGACTCGTAGCCCTCTTCATATTGAAAGTGGTCTGCGAGTTTTTCTATAATCTCACGAACATTGCGTTTTCCATCTATCAGTTCCCATACAGCCGTACCGTGTTCTTCCAATTTCACATGAAGTTCTTTCGACATTCCTTTCGGCACAAGGAAGCGTTGCATCCACGGATATTTAAAACGGGGAAAGGAGAGCACAATTGTCTCCCCTTCCCTTTCTGCTGTAATATGTTCACTGCGACAGGGAATGACCTCTAACAGGTTGATTTTCTCTTTGGCAGCCATACTTCTTATTTTTTATTTCAGAGTATTCATACTGATACCCTTTTGTTTACACCTTGATACAAAATTCCTTTGTTACTTTAGGTATTGAATTTCCTAGTTACTTTTGGATATTCGCCTCTTCCAGACCGTATCCCTTCTTCTTGTTCTCTGCCTTTAACATCAAAGCCACAATCAGAGCAAGCACACCAAAGAGAGCAAAAATAGCCATCGGCAACGTGTAGTCATAAGTCTGTGCACCGTCTACTACCGGACCTTTGCAATAAGTATTCAACACCCATCCGATCAACAAAGGAACACCCATCAATCCCCAGTTCTGTACCCAGAAAATCAATGCGTATGCGGTACCCAACTGTTTTTCCGGAATAATCTTCGGAACAGACGGCCACATAGCTGAAGGCACCAACGAGAAGGCAAATCCCAATATAATCATGATAATAGTAGCAAACCACCATATATTCAGTATAGGCAGAGCAAACATCGTATGCACAAAAATAAGCATCACTGATCCGATTATCATCAATGTGGCTCCCTTACCGATACGGTCATAAAGCGAGCCGAACAACGGAGTCAGGATAATCGCACCAATCGGCAACAATCCGGGAATCGTTCCCGCCAACTTCGGATCTACATTATACTTCTGCACCATCAAGTCGGCAGCATACTTGATAAAGGGGAATACAGCCGAGTAGAACAATACACATAGTAATGCAATCAGCCAGAATCCTTTATTGGTAATGATATACACAATATCTTTCATACGGAACGGCTCTTCCGGTTCCAATCCCTCTGCATCCAAAGAAGCATCCAACTTCTTATCATAGAAAGTATAAAGGAAGAAAGCAATCGTACCCACGCACAACATAATCAGACAAAACAGAATCGGAGCAGGAATATTGGTATGGAATGTGCCACTCTCATCCGTAGATCCGAAAAAGTCGGCCAAAGGAACCGTGAGCACCATTGCCAGAGTTGTTCCGATACGTGCCGTAGCCATTTCAAGTCCCATAGCCAATGCCATCTCCTTACCCTTGAACCATTTTACGATAATCTTGGAAACTGTGATACCGGCAATTTCCACACCTACACCGAAGATAGCATACCCCAATGCAGCCAGGGTTACCTGTGTTTTGAATCCGAAGAGCATGGCACCTTCCGGAAAAGTAGTAGAAATCGCATAGTATTTCAATCCACAACCAAACACCATCAATAAGCAAGCTCCCATTCCGGTGAAACGAACTCCCATCTTATCCAAAATGATACCACCGAAAATCAGCATCAATAGGAATACATTAAACCACCCGTAAGCGCTTGTGAAGAAACCATAATCAAGACTGTCCCATAGTAGTTCTTTCTCAAGCATGGGTTTTAGAGGAGACATTACGTCGGTGAGGAAATAGCCGCATAGCATAGTAAATGCGACTAATGCTAGAACACTCCATCGGAGTACGGCGGAGTCATTCAATTTCTGTTTCAAATGTTCTGTCATTGTTATATTTAAAAATAGTAGTTAATAATCTTCATACGACCAACAAAGGTAGTTAAATCTCGTTTGTTTCTATCAAAAAGAGATTGTTTTTACAAGAAAAAGTTAAGTGCGGATTACACTGACCACGCGGAAGATTGAAAATCCGTGTAATCTGCGTAATCCGCACTTAAATATCAAAGAAATGCAGCATCCGTCTGCACCTTCCCATTAATGGTTTTACCCCAAAGTCTTACCTGACGACGGAGTGAATTACTCTGCTGCAGGAGCAGGAGTTTCAGCAGCCGGTGCCGGAGTTTCTGTAGCAGGTGCATTGGTAGCAGGAGCTTCAGTTTGCGGCGCAGCCGTACCTGCGGGTAAGTTATACGGGTTAGTCTGTTGTTCTTTCTGTGCCTGTTCCAACACTGCGTCTTTAGCAACAGCAGAGCGAGGAACTACATAAGCAGTAGCAATGCTCATTACCACCATGAAGATAGCTAAGCCCCATGTTGCTTTTTCCAGAAAATCTGTAGTCTTGCGCACGCCCATGATGGCGTTAGATGAAGAGAAACCAGAAGCAAGTCCGCCTCCTTTTGAGTTCTGAATCAGCACGATGAAACACATCAACAAGGCTGCAATAACCATTAAGATAACGAATAATAAGTACATTTTTAGTTATTTTGAATTAGCGTTAATAATCAATTTCTCCAAAAATCTGATTTGGTCTGCAAAGTAAGCATTTTTTTTTGGATATTTCAAGCTTAATTTTTTAATTATTTCAAGAGCTTTTGAATATCGTTGCTGTTTAACATAGATTTTTGCCAAAGTTTCCGTAAAACAGCTGTCATCTTCCTCTTCTTCCTTCATCGTTTCTTCTTCGGTAAGTTCGTCCGAAGAGGTTGGCGAAGATGGCATTTCTTCTCTTAAAGGTTTCATGCAGAGGGGAGAGTCGCTCTCGCTCTTTTCTATAAAGTCGTCAATCAGTTCGTAGCCTTTGAGTTTGGGCGTTTCTTCGGCTGGCTGTTCCGTGGCCGGAGTCTCCTCCAAAAGATAAGAGGTGTAATCCATCGAATAGTCGAAGCTGGTGCGGGCAGTCACCTCTTCGGGTACTGTGGACAAGAAAGCGTCGATCAATGCTAATGTGCGGTCTACGGACGGTTCATCTTTCAGCACCTCCGTGAGAGGTACTCCCTTTTTCCGTGCCTGCACATCATAGCGGTCACCTTCAATCAACCGGAACAACTGCCGTCTGTCTGCAATGTAAAGAACTGCTTTCCGCAGTTCTCCACCGAAACTAATATCATGGAGAATATACAGATTCTTCAGATACAGCAGACGAAGTGACTGAAAATACGGATACCTCGCAAGAAGATTGCGCAGTTCGTACAAAGTATCCCTATTCAGCGTCTCGGGATGCTGAATCCATTGTTGAAAGTTAACAGAAGTCATTTATATTACCAGTTTGCTACAGTTGCATTAAAAATTTGGTCGGTGATCTCTTTAGACATTTCAGCAATCAATCCGTCCTGTACAGCAGTCAACAACTGGGTAGAGTCGTAGGTACGGAACGCAGAAAACTGTTGTTCAAAGTCTTCGGCATGATTGGTGTTGTTGACAAAACGTACATTGACGGTGATAGTCAACTTCGTCTCCGAAGAATAACCGTCGGCAGATACTGCCTGGTTGTACTGATTGTATCCTGTGATTTCTCCGTCAATCTGCAAGTCGGCATTCTGATTCGGCTTGAGCAGTTGCAGACGGGTCTGCCGGATGAAGATATCTTTCAGGTCCTCATTGAATTTGGTTGCCAACGGAGCATATACATACTCCGACTTGATCGGGAAGTCGGCTATCGAAATGGTCTTTACCTTATCATAATTGATAGACGATCCGTTAAACTTATAGGAAACAGTGCACGCAATGACTACCAACGGCAAGCCGAACAGTAACAAAGGGCGTATTATTTTCTTAATCCAATTCATATTCTTTTATTTTTCTATAGAGTGTACGCTCGGAAATATTCAAGTCCTTGGCCGCACTCTTCCGCTTTCCATGATGCCTCTCAAGTGCTTTGCGTATCATTTCTTTCTCCACTTCGTCCAGTGACAAAGGAGATTCTTCTACATATTCTTCCGTGTCTTGTATGTCATCGTCATCCTTGCAAACCGTGGGCTGCATGGTGTGAATGATAGCAGGTACCGAAGGTTGATGCGCCGTCACTACCGGAGTAGTAACCACCGTTCCCATTTGTCCTACCTGCCCCACCTGTCCGGCACGTTCCGCCATCAGGTTGTGCACCATCTTCTTCAGCTCCGCCACTTCCTGGCGCATATCGAACAGAACAGAATAAAGAATCTCCCGTTCGCTCTCAAAGCCTTTACTCTCACGCGTTCCCATCAGCGCGGGAAGACGTTGCGTATTTTGTGCAGGAAGATAATTCTGCAAGATAGCAGCAGAGATCTCCCTATTGGTTTCAATGATAGATATTTGCTCGGTGATGTTCTTCAACTGACGCACGTTTCCGGGCCACGGGTAAGCTAACAACTCTTTCTTCGCATCCTCCGTCAACTGAATAGCAGGCATCCGGTATTTCTCTGCAAAGTCTGCGGAAAACTTACGGAACAACAGGAGTACATCGTCACCACGTTCACGCAAAGGCGGTATTTGGATAGGCACCGTATTCAACCGGTAATATAAATCTTCACGGAAACGTCCTTCTGCAATCGCTTGTGTCAGATTGACGTTGGTAGCTGCCACCACACGCACATCCGTTTTTTGTACTTTGGACGAACCTACTTTCATAAACTCGCCACTCTCCAGTACACGGAGCAAACGTGCCTGGGTAGACATCGGCAACTCCCCTACTTCATCAAGAAAAATAGTACCACCGTCAGCTTCGCCAAAGTACCCTTTCCGTTCGCCAATCGCACCGGTAAACGCACCTTTCTCATGTCCGAACAGTTCGGAATCAATCGTACCCTCCGGAATAGCGCCACAGTTGACAGCAATATACTGCCCGTGCTTCCTCCGGCTATATTGATGAATAATCTGCGGAAAACTTTCTTTTCCGACTCCACTTTCTCCGGTAATCAGCACAGACAAATCGGTAGGAGCTACCTGAATGGCAACATCTATGGCGCGCGACAATGCTTCAGTATTTCCAATAATACCGAAACGCTGTTTCACTTGTTGTATCTCTGCTCTCGTCATCACTCGTTTTTAATCTTCGTCTACTGTATCCAGCTTCAGTTTATCACTATCGTCACGTTTCTCGTAATACTGTTTACGCAACGGATTGGCACGAGCCACTTTTTCCCGCTGACGATTACGGAACACGTCGATGGCAACATAGATTGCCTGACGGAAAGAATCTTCACAAGCCACTCCCTTGCCTGCAATATCGTATGCCGTTCCATGAGCCGGAGAAGTACGTACTACCGGCAGGCCTGCCGTATAGTTCACCCCGTCTTCCATAGCCAAGGCCTTAAACGGAGCCAGCCCTTGATCGTGATACATCGCCAGGATACCGTCAAAATGAGTATAATTGCCCGAACCCATAAAGCCGTCGGCCGCATAAGGACCGTAGCAAAGGATTCCTTTTTCTTCCATTTCTTTCATGGCAGGGATAATCACTTCCTGCTCTTCCATTCCCAACAAACCACCGTCTCCGGCATGAGGATTGAGAGAGAGCACCGCAATACGCGGAGCGCCGATACCGAAATCCTGTTTCAGGCAACGATGGAATATCATCAGTTTCTCCTGAATCAGTTCTTTGGTAATCGTAGTCGCGATCTCTCTGACAGGGATATGTGTCGTCACCAAAGCCACCCGGAAGTCATTCTTCATCAAAATCATCAATGACTTATCACCATTGCCCAGACGTTCTTCGATATATTCCGTATGTCCGGGGAAAGAGAACTCTTCCGACTGAATCGTATGTTTGTTGATCGGAGCTGTTACGATAACGTCTATCAACCCTTCGCGATATTCTTCGATGGCACGTTCCAAAGCCCCCAGCGCAGCTTTACCGGCTTCGGGGTCGGGTTTGGAAAATTCCACTTTCACCTCATCATCCGTACAGTTCACCACGCTCAAACGGTTGTACCCCGCTTCGGTAGCAGAGTTGACAATACTGAAATTGGTTTGTATATCCAGCGCTTTGCGATGATAAGCCGCTACTTTCGGTGAGCCATAAATGATCGGAGTACATAGTTCCAACATCGTAGGGTCGGAAAATGTCTTAAGAATCACCTCATAGCCCACCCCGTTAATATCTCCTTGGGTGATACCTATCCTTATCTTGTTATCTTCCATGTTTTTATTTATTAGTTTGTTCCGCTTCCTTAGATGCTTCTCCCAATGGAATCTGATTCTGCTGAACTTCATTCGGAAGTTTCAGTGTATACAGAGATGCTTCCATCTGGCGTACCAGGTTGCGTTTCATTTTATCAGGTGAATAAACAAATATTTCTGCTGTTATAATTCGTTGGTTTTTCTCGTCTAGACGAGTATGAGATACATACGGGCCACCCATAAAGTCGCCCTTCATACGCCACAGGCCACGTGCTTCCATTGTGTAGCTGTTCTGCACATTGATCGGACGGACATCGGTCAGCAAACTATCGGTCGACATATAAACGCCCTCCTTGAATCCGGGGATATTGGCTTTCATCACGGAGTCACGTTTGTGCACAAAATATTCTTTGGTAAACGTATCCTTGTCAGTGTACGGATAAGAGTACATCACAAAGTTACGGTCGGCAGTACCTGTGTTGGTAGAAGCCCAGAAGAAATCATCCCCGGTCTTTGAATTAGCCAGTTCGGCATCCACCCAGATGTCGCATCCGAACAAACTGTCCACTTTCTGCGAAATGAAGTTACTATGCTTCCCTTCCAGGAACGTAATCTGACGGTTCATTTCCGCACGGGTAAAGAAGTCGACAATCGTCTTTTTGTTCTCTTCCACAAACTTCTCAAACTCTTCTTCGTTCGGAGCCTGGATAGTCAATATCATCTGCGGATTGGCATACACGTCCTTCGCATATTTGAACGAGGCTTTCGTATATATATCCTGTATATCTACAATAATAATGTTACGTATCAACTTCAGCGTAGAATCATAATCTTTCGGCGAAGTATACATAATCCGGAAAGAAGGTTCCGACTGCGGCAAACCGGGCATATCAGCATCGAGCGCATCATGTAAAGCCCTTCCGGCAGCACGATCCCAAACACCGTGATCTACTACAACCAAAAGCTCGTAAGCACGACCACTAGAGGTGTGATTTCCTTTCAGACCACAAGATGCAACGACAAAGGCTACCAAAGCGATGCATAAAATAAAAGAGTACTTTTTCATGATGTTCGGTTTTATATATTAACTTTCATTATTTTTCTCCTGTTTCGCTGTCGACAGCATACCGCAAGCAGCAAAAATATCTTCGCCCCTGGATGAACGGATAGTGGTGAAAAGTCCGTGTGACGTCAGATAATCACGAAAACGGGTCATCGTATCCATGTCCGCCCCCTCGAGGTCTACCCCCGGTATGGCATGAAAACGAATCAGATTCACCCTGCAATCCAGCCCGCGAAGAAGTTTCAGCAACTCTTTGGCATAGACCTGCGAATCATTGAGCCCTTTAAAAACAATATATTCAAACGAAAGTCGACGTTGTTTACTAAAATCATAGTTTTTTAACAGTTCCACCATTTCGGTGATTGAAAACGCCTTTTCCGCCGGCATTAATTCAGCACGCTGAACGGTCAGCGGAGAGTGAAGGCTGATGGCAAGGTGGCAGTCATTTTCTTCGATAAAACGCTGCAATCCTTTCCGTAGCCCGACAGTAGAAAGCGTGATACGCTTCGGACTCCATGCGTAACCGTAGGTAGCGGTCAGTAGTTCCAATGCTTTCAATACCTCATCCAGGTTATCGAGCGGCTCGCCCATTCCCATCATTACGACATTAGTCAGTTTATCCCGTTCCGGCAGCGAATGAATCTGGTTTATGATCTGGCTGGCGGTCAGGTTAGCTGTATACCCCTGTTTACCGGTCATACAGAACTTACAGTTCATCTTGCAACCTACTTGTGACGACACGCACAATGTTGCCCGGTCATCATCCGGTATATAAACCGACTCTACAAAATGGTTCTCACCCACTTTATAAAGATACTTCACCGTACCATCTACAGAGCGCATTTCATCTACCGGAGCTTCCGCTCCCACCTCATAGTTCTGCTTGAGCAACTCCCGGTGTTTCAATGACAAATTAGTCATATCATCAATCGAGGCTACCTTCTTTTCGTAAAGCCAGGATGCAATCTGCTTGGCAGCAAAGCCGGGCATACCCAGTCTTTTTGTCAATGATTGAAGCTCTACAAGAGTCATTCCTAAAAGGGGATATTTAGACATTCTTCTTTCTATTGATAGTTTATATCTGCAAATGTAAGGAAATAAAGTCGATTTCCGTATAGCAGGAATGTAAAAGTTAACAAAAAAGGGAAGTATGCCTCCGTTATGATTCAACCACGCTGATATATTGAAGTAGCTTTTGCGCCATTTCAGAATCCTCGCCATTCTTTTTCACTTCATGACCGTACGCCTCACGGAAACAAGCCAGCGCCTCTTCCCGTTCATTACAAAAGCTGTGCAAAACCCCTAGGTTCTGACAAGCCAGAATCGTATCTTCATCCTCCCATCCCAGATATTTCTTTCGCAGTTCAAACTCTCTGAAGAAAGCCTCTTTCGCCATTGGATAATTCTCCAACTTCACATAAGCCTGTGCTTTGTAATAATATACCAGACAGGAAGCATTAAGGTCAGTATCATCGTGAAAATCCAAAGACGTTGCAATACGAATCACGTTATCATAGTCTTTATTCATGTAATACTGCTGCATAATATCACATCTCAATGCCTCGTAGCGGACAGTCAGTTCCGCCAGACGCGGTTTTTCGCTGAAATACATTTCATGCAGAAGAGACTCACGGAAGAATAAAGTAGACGCCTGCTCATCGCCACGTTCATTCATCATCCGCTTGAATTCCCTGCATAGATAATACAACTGTTTATGACAAGCGACGATCTGTTTTTTGCTGTCTATCTGTATAGCAATGTCCAACGCCTGATTCATCAGCATCCATGCTTCATCGTATCGTTTGATATAATAAAGACATTTACCCTGCATACGCAAACATTTAGCCACTCCACCAGACAGTCTGCCATTCAACGACTCGTGCATTTCAGCTACTTTCCGGAATTTCTCGGCAGCACTCTCTTCCTCATCCTTATAGTAATCACAATAAGCCAGATATTCGGAAAGTTCAATGACTTCTGCCTGACTCTTCTCGTCAGCAGAAGCCGCATGATAATCAAGCGCCCTATTCAAATAGGTCACTGCTTCATTGTATTGCTCATTGTAGTAATATGCCAGAGCTAGATTTCGGCAGGTGTTGGCAATCTCCAGTTCCGGAGTCGGTACAATGTTTTCCTGCATCACCAATGCTTTCAGGAAACAGTCGCATGCCGTTTCGTATTCTTCATTACGGGCATACCGGCATCCCTCATTCATCTTCAATACCGACTTGGCAATGAGTGGCATGGCAGCACCTTCCATACTCTTCTCACTCACAGCAGCTGCCGCCTTCGTCAGATGGAAAGAACTGCTCAAGAAAGTAGCCATATCATTAGCAATGACAGGAATTAAAAAAGAATCGATCTCATCAAAGTCCAATTCGGCATAGACTTCAGGCGTAACTTCAGGATTGTCGTTCATGATCGCCTTCCAGCTATCTTCCAACAGAGAACGATTCGTGCGATACAGAATCTCGAAAATCTCCACATCACAAATCCAATCCTTCAATATATCCCATTCTTGCATCTTATAGCATTGATAGGTAATCTCCACTTTATAGCGATACGAATCATGGTAGCAGAACTGTTTCATGCGATAGTTATAATCGGCAAAAGTCAACGGATGGGAAAGAATCTCTTCCTCATCCAGCAAAGCGGAAATAATTTCATGGCGACTATCATCTATACATTCGTCATCTTGAGCGAAATAGCGTTCGATCGCCTCTACCATTTGTGTGTCACCAATGCAATATCGTCCTCCTTTGTTGGTGAGCCAGCTACTCATTTCCACTCTCAACTGCGACCAAAGTATCTGATTAATGTCTGCCATGCTCTTCACTTCATCTTCGGTAAATCCTTCTAAAGTAAGTGAAAGCATCAGAAGCGTTCTTCCAATCTCTTCGAAACCATAATCAGCCGACAAACGCCGTAACACACTGTCATAGAATTGCCCAACCTCATTGAGCCGGCAATATCCACTCATATATTCATTGAGAGCATCGTACTGACCGAACGAAACCAGCTCGTTGAGCAATACACTTAAACAGCGCGGTTGTTTAGCCAGCACCCACGAAGCAAGAATATCTTCCTGTTGTGCGGACAAAGCCTTGGAGTAAGTAGACAAATACTGCTTTGAGAACGACTTGGCATCCGCCTGTGAAAAACCATTCAACTGGAAATGGGCGTAGCCATTCTGAACAAAGGGCAGGTAGGCAGTGGATGACGCAGAAAAGCTCAACACGACTTTCACGTTCGGGGGAATAGATGCAAATAAAGAAAACAGGGATGCTTCAGTCGGATTCAGATAACTGATGTCATCAATCAACAGAATGATAGGGTATCTTGATGCACCCAACACACTCCACAACTGACTGAACTTTTGGATAGAATTCAAATCTTCTTCAATCTCCTTGAGGTTTCGAAGTGTGTTTCCTGAAAAAGTGTTCAAGCCAGCATCTCCCATCAAAACCGAGTTTTTCACGGTGTCCATGATGGATTTGGCAGTGCTTTGGGTCGAGTCCAGTTCTTTTGAGACTTCCGCCGCGAACAAATTTTCTTCACCCAAAGATTGATGCTTGAGTGCGTTCTGGCATTTGGAAGCTAACATTCTCGCCAACGTTTCCGGATAAGAAGACAATGTAGTACTATCCAAGCGATGATAGATAGGAATCATCGGCATATCATTGTTCACTAAATCGCTCCAATGAGCCAACAAAGCGCTCTTGCCAAGACCGCAACCGCCCGTTACCACCAGACACCGCTGTTCATCCGCCGCCAAAAAATCAGCAAACGCGTGATCTGCTTCAGGTATTGGGTGATAATTGAATAAGAGTTCATTGCGCGTCAGTTGTTCTTGCAATGCTTGATTATCTTCAACGGTCAGTACGTCAGGAAACTCCCGTTCAAGCAATTCCGTGAAAGCAGCTTCCACAAGGTTACACAACTGATCGGGCGAATCATACTCTTGCACAGGATAACGATCCTGTTGCAAAATACTCTCTTTCAGACGTTTCAATTTAAGAGACTCCTCTTCAGGGCAAGACAGTTCATCATCTGCCGACTGTTTTATATAAAAATAGGCATGTAACGGATTGGGATTGCGCAGTACACCAAACTGCATTTCAATTTCCGTCACACTCAAATGGTGATTCAAGTCATCTTCTATCCAACGATATTCCAAGCTGTCATTGAGAGTTTGAGATAAATCTTCATAACTGGGACACCATCCATAGCGGTCGCCTACCATACCTATGAAGAAAGGCCGGGAGTTAACGATCTCTTTCAGGCATATTTCAACAACCTTGCCGCTTTTCGCATCTTCTTCTGTGATTCCCCAACGCAAATCAACCAATGAAATGGTGGCACCACGGCTGGCAGCCTTCACTTGCAAACCCTTAAAGAGTTTGACTAATGCAGAACGTTCCATCTCCATGTCTCTGAACGTTGACGAAAGGAATACACGGATAACACGTGAATTTTCAGCGGGAACTGAATACTGGGCTAGTTGTTTAGTCATAATATAGATTCGTATTAGTTAATGAAGTATTTCGCAAAGCCAATTGATAAAGATTGGCAAGATATGGAAATTTAATCAGATAACAAAGACCATAAACAAAAAAAACGAGCACAAAAAAGGCACGGATTACACGGGTTTCGCGGTTCCCTCAAAAGTTTAAACCGCGTAAATCCGTGTAATCCGTGCCTAATATCTATTACTTGCTACTTGTTTAGAAGAACAAGAAGCGTGTATCTTTTACGTTTGCTTTCAGATACAAATCATTCATCAGACGGCTGGCAAAACGTGCGTGCATGTTAGTCAGCGTAGCTTCTTCTGCTTTTGCGTCGAATGTTTCGTTCAGTTTGTCCTTGCCGTATACCTGCAATACAAATACTCCGGCATTACCTTTGATAGGAGCGCTCAACTGATTTACTTCAGCTGCAGAAGCATAAGCACCTACCAGCGGTTCGCTGCTGCGCAATGCTGATACGTATGCAGGAGCTGCAAAAGTAACCATCTTCAAAGAGTCGCTGACTGCATTAGTCATCTCTTTGTACTGGTTGAATGAAGTTGCATTGGCAGCTTTCATGTCAGCCATAATCTTTTCAGCTTTCTTATCTTTTACGATTTCAGCTCTCAACTGATCCTGTACTGCTTTCAACGGACGATATCCTTCCGGCTTAATGCCTACCAGACCTACTACCATCATGTGATCGCTTTCGCCACATTCGTACAAGCCGGAAACATCACCCGGTTTTGCTTTATCAAATGTCCATCTCAACGCTTCTTTTGTACCTCTTACACCACCGATATTGTGTTCAGAGCTGCTCAAATCCATTCTGTCGAGCAATCTGTAACCGGCTTCTTCAGCGTTAGCTACCATCTTTTCTACACTCGGATTAGCTGCGATAAACTGGCTGAAATCATTATAAGCGCGGTTGTAAGTTTCTTTGCTGAACTCTACTTCACGTTTGATAACAGCTACTTTATATTTGTCTTTTACAGATTTCTTGTTCGTTACCTGAAGAATTACGTTTGCTTGTCCCATCGGCAAGTTTACCAATTCGTTCACACCTGTATTGTTGATAGCAGAGATGAATTTCAGGTTATCGCCGTCTATCTGTGCACCTTCGTACTGTGCAGAAGTTAGCCAGTTTGCATCACCAGTCTGACCATATTTCTTTGCCAGATCAGCAAAGTTAGCGCCACCTTTGATCGCGTTGTAGATACTGTCAGCCAATGTCTTTGTCTTCACAGCATCTTCTGCGTATACCTGAATCTGACGGAATTCGACAGAATCGGCAGCAGCAGCTTTAGCTACAATTTTAAAAGAGTTGATTGTATTGTCGGCACCGTTATAGTAAGGACCATAAATAGTACCTACCGAAGCAGAGTCCAAACGGGCAACTACATCTGACGGGAAAGCTGTTTTGTTATAGAACAAGTCTACATAAGGAGCTTCCGAACCAGTCGAGCGGATGAAAGAAGTATAATCTTCCGTAGTAGTAGCCAACTGTTCAGTAGCTTCGTCCACTTCTTTCTGGATAGCAGCTCTGTCTTCAGCACTTGCAGTCACTTGTACATCGATGTACTTGATGTCACGAGTTTCCTGATATTGCTTGAATTGTTCTTTCTTCTTGTTATACAAGTCTTTCAGTTCCGATTCTTTCACTACGATTGTAGAGTCCACTACAGAAGAGTAAGGAATACCAGCCATCAACACGTTGTACTGGTTCACTCTTGCATCGAAAGCGTCCTGTGCTTCCACCGGATTGGAAAGAAGAGCTTTAGACACCAATGCCTGATACTTTTCTGCCAGACGGCTCTCGATCAGAGTTTTCTGAATGAAAGACCAGTATTTATACATGTTATTGTATTGTTCAGCATACTGTGCCGGCATTTGTGATTCGCTCATCTTGGCATATTCCACGAGGAACTTGTTCAACATATCCTTGTCGAAGTTTCCTGTTTGCGGATTCTGGAAAGGAGTTTGTCTCAACAAAGGATGAACGCCTGCTTTCAGGATGTCCTGGATTTCAGCAGCAGAAACAGTCAGTCCCAGTGCTTTTGCTTCTTTTTCGATCAGTTTATTGTTTACGTAGGAACGCCATACTTCATCGCGCACCTGATTGGTTTGTTCGTCATTCAAGGCGGTCACCCCACGCATGAGTTTCACCACTTCGGTATATTCTTCTACCAAATTCTGATACTCTTGAGCGGAAAGAGCGTCTCCGTTCACCTCACCTACGTCATGTGCCTGATGCGGCTGCATCACCTTCCATGCGTCACCCGCAATGAAAGCAAACAGCGCCAAGCCGATAACAATCACCAATAGAGGTCCTTTCGACCTAATGTTTTGTAATGTTGCCATTTTGATTAATACGATTTATGTTTATTATTATTTCTTTCTATTGTCATTTTAGCGCACGAAGATACAAAAAATGCTAATATGCTTCTATTTATTAGCTAAAAATTTCACGGTTATCGCCATTATTCCATGACTTTTAAGCGTACAAGTTCTATTTTTGTCGCTGTCACCTTGATTATTTTAAACTGATAACGGCCGACACGTACCAATTCGTGCAGTTTCGGGAAGCTCTGATATTGGTTCAGTATCAATCCGCCTACTGTCAGATAGTCGTCCGATTCGGGCAGATCAAGTCCGAACATTTCATTGACTTTTTCTATCTCCAGACGGGCGGACAAAACATATTCATCTTCGTCAATCTTCTTGCAGATATAGGAAGTATTGTCATGTTCATCTTCTATATCACCAAATATTTCTTCTACCAAGTCTTCCAACGACACAATGCCGGATGTACCTCCAAACTCATCCACTACCACGGCAATCGTCCTCTTTTGCAACATAAACAGCTTCATCAGTTTGTGGGCAGACATCGTTTCGGGTACGATCGGCACGTCTTTCACGTTATCGCGCCAGTCTTTCGGATCACGAAACATTTCCGATGAATGGATAAAACCGACCACATTATCGATATTTCCGTCATACACAATGATCTTCGAGATCCCGGATTCTATAAAACGGCTCTTGAGTTCATCCAACGAAGTAGTAAGGTCGACCGCAACGACTTCGGTACGTGGAACGATACAGTCACGTATTTTTATGTTTGAGAAATCAAGTGCATTTTGAAAGATTTTCACTTCCGTATCCAATTCTTCTTCATTCGCAGCATTATCGATGCTACTCTGCACGAAATAGTCCAGATCGACTTTTCCGAAAGCCTTGTCCGAAGCATCTTTGTTAACCTTCATACCGAATATACGAAGAAAAAGGCAAGACAAACCGGAAGATAACTTCGAGACAGGATATAAAATGACATAACAAATAAAAAGCGGAATAGCGGCAACATTCAAGACCAGATTGGGATTGATCTTAAACAATGTTTTAGGAAGAAACTCTCCAGTCACCAAAATAATCAGAGTAGAGATGACGGTCTGCGCCAACACCATCAGAAAGTGGTTATCAATAAAACCAGCCAACAGATTATCACCGATGATCTGTGCCATCAATATACCATAGATAACCAATGCTATATTGTTTCCTACCAGCATGGTAGAGATAAATTCGTTCGAGTTCTTGAAAAAGATGGAAAGAATACGGGATGTGATTCCCCCCTTACGTTCCATTTCAAAGCGCAACTTATCTACTGAGACAAACGCGATCTCCATTCCTGAGAAGAAAGCGGAGAAAGCCATAGTGATGAGTAAAGAGATATAAATATTCATAGTTTATTTCACAGAATCTTTTTTCGTCGAATCCGGCGGCAATGCTTTTACTTCCGGTTGAGCAGTTCCCCCATTTTCGTCAACATAGAAAATGCCCTCAATATTCTGAATGACATAAACGGTCATTTGCTGATTGGAGTCAAAACCATGTCCGGTAATTACACGATCCGGCTGCTGGATACGTATAAACTTGTCGGAATAGACTTTTTGAGTTGCCTCGTTCCAATAAAGCAACTCGGTATTGAAACGCTCCCCTTTCCGGTTCTGTATATCTACATTCCCTATCAGTTTCCAGAGTTTCTGCTTATCATAATAATAAGCGGTATCTGCCTTGATGCTGGCTTCAATATTAAAGATAGAATCAAATTGTTCCAGATAAACTCCCTTTTCAAATGCCCAATAGGAAGGTTTCTTGCGGTCGTACACCGTCCATTCTTCTGTATTCACCCGATAACGTGTCACTCCCGAGTCGGATATAAGAGTAGTTACTCCCAGTGTATTCATCACCGGTAATGAATCACGTTCTGTGATGGCGTCGCCCAGCGTATTCTTCTTACCGCCGCAGGAAGAAAATGAAAGAAGCATAACAATTGCCCCGAAGGCAATTGTTATGCTTATGCTTTTATGCAACAAACGGTTACTTCGTTTTCGCAACATAAATTTTATCTAATCGTTGTAGTCTCTCCGATCCAGCCACCGATAGTGATACGGTCGCCTTGTTTGTAACCTAACATAAATAGGTCTTTAGCCTGTGGAGTATGACCGGAATATGTACCAATCAACTTGTTTGCTTCTTCAGCCACACTTGGGTCAACTGCTTTTGCACGTTGCAGTTTATCAATTACAGCGAAGTATGTACACTTATTCAATGCAGACTCGTCACTCCAGTTAGGACTCATTGCATACAAGTTAGCAATCAGGATATAAGGAGCACCATAGTTCTCGTTGAAGCTAATTGCTTTCTGACAGTATGATCTGGCTTGAGACAATTTCTTAGCAGAAGCCAATACAGCTGCAGCAGCATATGCCTTTTCTGCTTTCTTCACGTTGTCAGTTTCCAATTGGATTGCTTCGTCAAAGAACTTCACAGCACCATCAATATCACCTTTCTTGAATGCCTGATAAGCACATCCTGTAGCAGCTTCAGCTGTTGGCTCTATCTTATAAGCGTAGAAAGATGCTTGCAGATAAGCTTCGCTTTCTGTACATCTCATCATTTTCATGATATCGATTACTTTTTTCAGATAAGCCAAGTCTGTCTGGTTAGCTTCTACTTTCGGGCCATAGATACTTTGCAGAGATTCGCAGTCAGCAGTACCACTGTTTACGAACAAAGCCACGAGGTTATCTTTGATACCCATAAAGTTTTTCTTTTTTGCTTCATTAGTTTCTGCAGCAATAGCAGCGTCAGCATATTCTGAAGCAAGCAGATAATCCTGAATAAATTGTTCTTTATGATTAGGATCAGCTTTCAGTTTATCCAATGACATCTGAAGGAAATAAAAAAGCGTAGCAGCTGCCGATTCGCCTTTCACTGCATTTACAGACTGGCTCAACCATTGATAGGCTTGGTTAGCGTCTACTTTCGGAGCCAAAGCAATATAGTCTACAGCCTTGATACCCAGTGCTTCGTCAGCAGAAGACACTTTAGTTCCTTTTGCAAGGAATTCTTCTGTGTATTTCATACGCAAATCATGCGTATTCATCAATTCATCAAAATACTTCTGATATTCAGGATTATTCTTATCCTTAATCTGAGCCATCAAGCCTTTAAGGATTTTATATCCGTCAGTAAAAGTGTAAAAACGGAGTGTGGGACAATTTTCCAACACAGCTTTCCAGGGAGTATACGCATCTTTAAAATTTCCTGCACGCACAGCCTCATGCGAAATACTACTGTTTGAGTTACAGTTAGACGCATCCTGTGCCACCACAGTGGTTGCTCCAGCCGAAAGGAACAACATAGCCACAAGCGTTTTAATTTTCATTGTATCTAAATTTTAGTTGTTTATATAATATCGTCTATTCTCTCTCTCACTTTTATTACTCTACCCTACGCTTGAAGAACCAACGTTCGTTGAACGTAAGCCCGATACTCACGCGGAAGATATTTTCATTCACCATGTTCGTCTCCAATCCTTTTACACGGACAAACTGTCCACTGATACTAAGTATTGAACGCGAACGGGGAACAGGCAGACCGAAACCGGCAGTTACACCATATTCACGTGAAGCCTTTTTCCCATCAATCTTATAATACGGCGTCGTATAATAAGCTCCTAAACGGTATTTTATGTGGGCGAAATAGGAACGTCCTATCAAATTAGGAATGTATTCCGCACCTACTGATATTTTTGTACGATCACAATAAGTGAAAGTTTCATTAAAGTCCTGACGTACATTCTCGTCACTTGTTACTACGCCAAAATTAGTTTTTGACCATTGCTGTAAGCTATAATCTGCACCAACTGTCAAACGCTTGTCATAGTTATATGTAAATCCGACTCCAAAGGTATTGGGTAATTCAAATGTAGCATCCAAGACATCCTTATATTCAGTTCCATAACTTGAACTAGATGCTCCCATGATTACAATTGACGTATAATCATTATTCAACTTATGTTTAGGAGAATATACAGCACCAATCGTCAAAGAACTCTTTTTATTCAAAGCCTGTGTATATTGTGCACCGAAATCCAATTTATAATCAGAAATCGAGGTTACCATTTTTCGCTGATAGGAATCATAAGAAGATGTTCCCGGATAGAACATTCCTCTTGTACGGGTTATATCTCCCCAAAAATAAGATGCATTCACACCGACAGAGAGATTCTTAAGTACTTTTACACCAGCACCAACGTACATTTGATGCAAACCACCGTCGCCGGTAAAACTTCTGCTATATGCCAAACCATTGTCCGTAGTCTGACTATCAGACACCGTATACCCCACATTAGAATATGGCAACAATCCGACACTCATCGCCATCCACGGAGCCAACCGGAACTGCATAGCGAGATAATCGAAACTGGCGTTTTTGGCATTCAACTTCAGGCCACCACCACTAATATTCATATTCTGTAAACTGACACCCCCTTCGAACAGGAACGTCAACGAATCAATGGCCGTATAGGAAGCAGGATTCGTTGGATTGATCTGTGCTCCATCCCTGAGTCCGAAAGCAATTCCACCCATCGCCTTGCTATTTCCGAAACTTTGATCGGACAAGTCGCCATAGCCATATCGTGTGTAAGGAGAGTTTGTATTATTTTGAGCGATTGCCGTTCCGGTAACCATCATGAGCAAAAGCGCCCAAATCGTGTGTTTAAATCCTACCATTATTATAGTTTAAAATTCTATTTAATCCTTTCAACACTAAAAATCTATCTGCAAAGATGGCACTTTTTACGCTGCTATCAAAAGAAAAGTCATCTCCGCCCGTTAAAAAAACCAAAAGTTCAGGATATTTATGCTTCATAGCCTCAATATAACCTGAAATTTCATATTCCATTCCTTTCAGCACCCCTGCACGGATGGCAGTTTCCGTATCCCTTCCCATCGGCAGTTTGCGCCCGTTGGAGTCTATCAGCGGCAAGCGTCCGGTAAACTGGTGAAGCGCTTTATAGCGCATCTGCATGCCGGGAGAAATATTACCGCCATGATATTGTCCTTTCGAGTCAATAAACTCATAAGTGATGCAAGTGCCCGCATCAATGACCAAGATGTCATTATGAGGAAACTGCTCGTTGGCCCCCACTACGGCAGCTATCCGGTCGTATCCCAATGTCTCGGGAGTTTCGTACAGATTACCTACCGGCAGCGGAGTCTCATGATTGAGCCATAACAGGGGGAACGGCAAAGCAGCCAGTTCGGCAAGTATCCGTTCGTTCAAATCGACGACAGTAGCTACAATCCCCCGCTCAATCCGGTATTTGGAGCAAAGAGCCTCCAAGCTATCCAATGATTGATTGGATTCGGTCAACACCTCCACCATCTCACTTCTATTGAAGAGGGCAACTTTCGCTGTCGTATTTCCTATGTCGATAATTAAGTTCAATACTTTTCGTCTTTAGCGGCGCAAAGGTAAAGTAAAAAAAGAAAAGTTGAAGCATACAGAAGGAATTATCTTCTTTTTTCATTTCAAATATCGCCCCCAAACGCCAAAATCGAACTATATATTTTTAAATATATAATTTATTAGTTATCCCTTATTATGGTACCGCTTTGCGTTTCATAGTCATTTTTCCTTACACAACATTTCCCTATATATCAATCAGTTACAAGAGTTTTAAAGTGTTCCGTTCAGCGTTCCACATTTTATAAGAAAAAAAGAACGCTTTTAAAGGCCCTATTTACCCTAATCAGAGGCTCTGTTTGGGTAAAACGAAGCCTCTGTTTGGGTAAAACAAAGCCTCTGTTTGGATAAAACGAAGCCTCCGTTTCTACAATCCAACTATTCTTCGTATATTCGCCACCAAAATAATAAACGGGCATTTCTGATGAAACGGACAATTCTATATCCATTACTGACTCTTTATCTGCTTATCTTTTCAAACGGACAAGCCATAGCTTCTGGCAACGACTCCATCCGCCTCAGCCTGCTGACTTGCGCCCCCGGTGAAGAAATATACTCCCTGTTCGGACATACAGCCATCCGCTACGAAGATCCGGCCAACGGAATAGATGCCGTATTCAACTATGGACTATTCAGCTTCAATACTCCCAACTTCATCCTCCGTTTTTCACTCGGTGAGACAGACTACCAGCTGGGAGCTACCGACTACGCCCGTTTCGCGGCGGAATATGCCTTCGACGGGCGCAGCGTCTGGCAACAGACACTCAACCTGAGCAAAGAAGAAAAAGCGGAACTCATCCGACTACTGCAAGAAAACTATCTTCCCGAAAACAGAGTTTACCGGTATAATTTCTTTTATGACAACTGCGCTACACGCCCGCGCGATAAAATAGAAGAAAGCATTGACGGAAAGGTAATATATCCCGCAGAGCCGCAAGACGGTTCGCTATCTTTCCGCGATATCGTACATCAATACTGCAAAGGCCATCCGTGGGCCCGCTTCGGCATCGACCTCTGCATCGGTAGCGAAGCAGACCGCCCCATCACGCAACGCCAAATGATGTTTGCCCCCTTTTACCTGATGGATGCTTTCGCAGGCGCCCAAATCGTCCATGATTCGGTTCAGCGTCCGCTCGTATCCGGCAAGGAGCTGATCGTAGACGCCCTTCCCGAGGAAGAAGAAGGCGGTTGGATGCCCACCCCGTTCCAATGTTCCCTCCTGCTTTTTATACTTACCGCAGCTGCTACTATCTACAGCATCCGCAAAAGGACAGGACTCTGGGGTGTCGACCTTATTTTATTCGGTGCCGCAGGCATCGTGGGCTGTGTGCTGGCCTTCCTCGCCCTATTCTCCGAACATCCGGCTGTCAGCTCCAATTTCTTATTGCTGGTATTCCATCCGGGACAGCTTCTGCTCCTTCCATACATCATTTATTGTGTCCGAAAAGGAAAGAAATGCTGGTATTTGACGCTGAATTTAGTCGTTTTAACACTTTTTATGGTGCTTTTTCCGCTAATTCCGCAGAGATTTGACTTAGCTGTTGTACCTTTGGCACTCTGTTTGCTGATACGTTCAGCGAGCAATTTGATATTGACCTCTAAAAAGAAATAATGAAAGGACTACTAACTTCCCTGATTACCGTACTGACCTTCACCGGGCTACAAGCTCAGTCGTTGCCTACTGCCCCTAAACTTGTGGTAGGACTCACGATTGACCAGTTGCGTACGGACTATCTGGAAGCTTTTTCGTCGCTCTACGGCGAGAGAGGCTTCAAACGCCTCTGGAAAGAGGGAAGAGTATTCCATAATGCAGAATATACATTCAGCGGTGTAGACCGTGCCTCTGCCATGGCAGCCATCTACAGCGGATCGACGCCTTCCGTCAACGGGATCATTTCCAACCGATGGATGGATGTAGCCACCCTACGCCCTGTCAACAGTACGGACGATGCGGCCTTCATGGGTTATTACACCGACCAGACCTGTGCCCCTACCAAATTATTAACCTCTACCATTGCCGACGAACTGAAAATAGCGACACAAGGCAAAGGTATCGTATACGCCATCGCCCCTTTCTGCGACGCAGCCATTTTCGCTGCCGGACATGCAGGAAACGGAGCGTTCTGGATCAATCCCACGACCGGAAAATGGAGCGGAACGACTTATTATGGCGAATTCCCCTGGTGGGCAAGCCAATATAACGACCGTCAGGCCATCGACTCCCGCATCTCCAGCGTCACATGGGAACCGGTCTTCCCACGTGGTATGTACACTTTCCTGCCAGATTGGCGGGACGTAGTGTTCAAATATAAATTTGACGACGACCGCAACAATAAGTTCCGCCGTTTCATCACCAGCCCGTTTGTCAACGATGAAGTAAATGCCCTTGCAGAAGAAGCAATCGGCAAAGGTTCGGTCGGCATGGATGACATTACTGACTTATTGGCACTTACTTATTATGCAGGCAACTATGCGCACAAGTCCGTTCAAGAGTGTGCCATGGAAATACAGGACACTTATGTGCGCCTCGACCGCAGCATCGCCAACCTGCTTGACCTGCTCGACAAGAAAGTAGGCTTGCAGAATGTGCTTATCTTCGTCACTTCCACCGGATATACGGACAGCGAATCGACGGATTCGGGACTGTACAAAATACCGACCGGAGAGTTTCACCTCAACCGCTGCACGGCCTTGCTGAACATGTTTCTGATGGCCACTTACGGCGAAGGAAAATATGTAGAAGCCTATCACGACCAGCAAATCTATCTGAACCACAAGTTACTGGAACAAAAGCAACTGAACCTGACAGAAGTGCAGGAAAAGTCTGCCGACTTCCTGATGCAGTTCAGCGGAGTAAATGAGGCATATTCCGCCCACCGGCTTCTCCTGGGTTCATGGACTCCGGAAATATACAGAATACGCAACGGCTATCACCGCAAGCGTTCCGGCGACCTCGTGATCGACGTATTGCCGGGATGGACTATCGTCAGCGAAAACGGCAACGAGAACAAGGTGGTACGTCATTCCTATATCCCCGCACCGCTGATCTTCATGGGTCACTCCGTGAAACCGGCCATCATTCAGACACCTGTAACAATCGACCATATTGCGCCTACACTGGCTCATTTCATGCGCATACGGGCTCCCAATGCCTCTTCTTCGGCCCCTATTACCGATCTTCGGTAAAAGATTCCTCACAAAAACCATGCGCAAAACATAAATAAATCAGCATTTTAATGTAACTTTGCGCGGATTTATATATGGAAAAAGCACCGTGCAGACAATCAAGAAATAATAATAAACTAAATAATACAACATGGGATTTAATGAATTTTTAAGCTCGATTTTCGGAAACAAATCCACACGAGACATGAAAGAAATCAAACCCTGGGTAGAAAAGATCAAAGCTGCCTACCCGGAGATTGAAGCACTGGACAACGACGCCCTCCGTGCCAAAACGGAAGAACTCAAAAAATACATCCGCGAATCGGCTACTGACGAACGCGCTAAAGTGGAAGAACTCAAAGCGAGCATCGAAAGCACCGAACTGGAAGACCGAGAAGAAGTCTTTGCACAAATAGATAAGATAGAGAAAGAAATTCTCGAAAAATACGAGAAAGCACTGGAAGATGTATTGCCCGTAGCTTTCTCTATCGTCAAAGCAACTGCCAAACGATTTACGGAAAACGAAGAAATCGTAGTAACCGCGACTGAATTCGACCGCCATCTGGCTGCTACCAAAGACTTTGTACGCATTGAAGGCGACAAGGCCATCTACCAGAACCACTGGAATGCCGGTGGCAATGATACGGTATGGAACATGATTCATTACGACGTTCAGTTGTTCGGTGGTGTCGTTCTGCACAAAGGTAAGATTGCGGAAATGGCAACCGGTGAAGGTAAAACATTGGTGGCTACCCTCCCGGTATTCCTCAACGCACTGACCGGAAACGGTGTGCACGTGGTTACCGTGAATGATTACCTCGCCAAACGTGACTCCGAATGGATGGGACCTCTTTATATGTTCCACGGATTGAGCGTGGATTGTATCGACCGCCATCAACCGAACTCCGACGCGCGCCGTCAGGCATACCTGGCAGACATCACGTTCGGTACGAACAACGAATTCGGTTTCGACTACCTGCGTGACAACATGGCTATCAGTCCGAAAGACCTTGTACAACGTCAGCACAACTATGCCATCGTCGATGAGGTCGACTCGGTATTGATTGACGACGCCCGTACTCCGTTGATTATCTCCGGTCCTGTACCGAAAGGCGACGACCAATTGTTCGAGCAACTCCGTCCGTTAGTAGAACGTCTGGTAGAAGCACAGAAAGTATTGGCTACCAAATATCTCTCCGAAGCTAAGAAACTGATCGCATCCAACGATAAGAAAGAGGTGGAAGAAGGATTCCTCGCTTTATACCGCAGCCACAAGGCATTGCCGAAAAACAAGGCTTTGATTAAGTTCCTTAGTGAACAGGGTATCAAGGCAGGTATGCTCAAAACGGAAGAGATCTACATGGAACAGAACAACAAGCGTATGCATGAAGTTACTGATCCGCTGTATTTCGTGATCGACGAAAAACTGAATAGTGTAGACCTGACAGACAAGGGTGTAGACCTGATTACCGGTAACTCTGAAGACCCGACATTGTTCGTTCTTCCGGACATCGCCGGACAACTTTCGGAACTGGAAAACCAACATCTGACTAACGAACAACTGCTTGAAAAGAAAGATGAACTTCTGACAAACTATGCCATCAAATCGGAACGTGTACACACCATCAACCAATTGTTGAAGGCTTACACCATGTTCGAGAAAGATGATGAATATGTAGTGATCGACGGACAGGTGAAGATTGTAGACGAGCAGACAGGCCGTATCATGGAAGGTCGCCGCTACTCTGACGGATTGCACCAGGCTATCGAAGCCAAGGAACGTGTGAAAGTGGAAGCTGCTACGCAGACCTTTGCAACGATTACTTTGCAGAACTACTTCCGTATGTATCACAAACTGTCCGGTATGACCGGTACTGCTGAAACGGAAGCAGGCGAACTTTGGGACATCTACAAATTGGACGTAGTCGTGATCCCGACCAACCGTCCGATTGCAAGAAAGGATATGAACGACCGCGTTTACAAGACGAAACGCGAAAAGTATAAAGCTGTTATCGAGGAAATCGAAAAATTGGTTCAGGCAGGACGTCCGGTAT
>OGZW01000675.1_pt1 | contig 27227 bp, 22 predicted proteins | sample 1577001 | NCBI WGS metagenome assembly OGZW01 (sample SAMEA3541519, study PRJEB24748) | human gut metagenome | biome: human gut; feature: human-associated habitat; material: faeces | place: China | collected 2012 | reverse complement strand
GCCATACTCTTGAAAACGCAAACAAATCATATCCTGATATAAAGGGCTGTATCATCCACTCGGACAGAGGCAGTCAGTATACAAGCGAAGAGTACCAAGCTGCTGTAAAGAAATATGGGATCATTCAAAGCATGAACAGTGCCGGCGGAAGATGTCATGATAATGCACGCTGTGAAAGTATGTGGGCAAGAATGAAAGAAGAGCTATTCTACAGCCGTGGGGACAAATCGGAGAAATACACTATGAGAGAGTTGAAGACTATGATCTGGAGATATTATATGAGTTACTGGGCTAACAGAAGAATCTGCACCGCCAACGGTGGGCTGCCTCCGGCAGTTCGAAGAAAGCTCTACTATGATCATATCTTTCTCGCTGCATAATTCTTGTTCGAATAAAATGTGTCAAGTGATATTGACAAAACCAAATCGAGTCCTGAGTAGTATGATTTATCAGCCAAAACAGCCATTTACTCATATTCCTCTTTGCGAAAGCTTTATTAAGTTCGTCGTACAGTGTCTCGTCAGTCTCGTCTAATTTTCCAGTACCAGTTTCAGGACGCCGAACTATCACGGCTGCATCGCTGTGGACGCTTATTGTTTCGAGCATCTTATCACTGATACCGAGAGAGGTGTCTCCCAAACCGATAGTGTCACGCAACACAATACTACCAGTCTCAGGATTGTTGAACTCGCAAGAAATAACAGCTTCCTTAACAGCAAGATAGTAATAATAGTCTTTTCTTAAAGAGGAACCTTCCTTTTCACCGTTATGTTGAGCAACATATTTTTGTATTTCATTCGGATCTGTTATGGTAATACGTCCTTTATGAACCAAGTCCTTCCATTCATCAAAATGCTCAATATATTTCTTCAGGTGGTCAAACTTTGTTTTCTTTGCTGAACCCTTTGGAATACGCATCTCCAAATCAGAAACACTCAACCGTTTAATACCCTCGAACGATTCTAATCTAATAGCTCCTTCGCCAAAAATATTGTCCAAATAAGCCTGAACGGCTTCTGCCATCTCAAACTCATCTCTAAAAGAAATATCAGCTGTAAGTGTTGTGCCAGGAACATTTTTAATAACAGAACTTGCACCAGTACAGTCGTTATTTGCAAAAGCAGGAATAACACTGTTATCAAGATTGCTTATGGATTGAAGCAGTTGACTCTTTCCTTGTCTTGCGGAGCCAACAACAGCTATATTGATCTCGTGTCTTGAGAATCTTTCAATGGTATTAGTATAGAATGCAATCAGTTGTCTCATAGCATTCTCGAAATTTATTGTGCTAATAGACTGAATGGAGGATCTCACATCTGGACTCATTTTTAGCTTATCTGCATTTTCAAGCATTCTATCTCTGATTGCGTTGATTTCCTGTATTTGAGCAAGGATGCTCTCCAAATGTTCCTTTTTATGTTTTAACGCAGGAACTTTTACATTCCTTTTCTCAATAATCTGAGATATTCCTTCGCTAATCGTCATAGTATATTCTCCTTGTATATAAACTTTTTTAATTGAACAGAATAACTGTATATTCACCTTATCGTTATATCACATATTGTGCATTTTATCAAGTGAAAATGACGATTTTTATAAGATTTTATAGCTAATGACCGAGCGTTATCAAGAAATTAACATACAATAAGGAAAGAGTAAATAAAAAAATACTATCCGTATCATATTTGGTAATAATACATTGACGAATGAATAAAGGGCTATACTTTTCTCGCAAAGAAAATTACAGCCCATTTACTTGTATTATGATTTAATTAGTCCTGAACTTTCTTCATCAACGCCACGCCGTCCTTGAAACCGACCTTATAAGCAGCCCTCATCTCAGCGGCAGCAGTCTCGCTCACGCAGTCCAGTATCTTGTGGAACACTTCAATCTGCTCCTCGTTCAGTGAATTTTCAAATGGTATGCAGAGCCTGTTAAACTCGTCCGAGAACACAGCGGCGTGAATATCACCCACACGGAGGTTGTAAATCATATCAATCATTGTAAGCACCCTTTCGGTAATAATTTAGCTTGCTGTACCTGTCTTACAATGTTTGATTGAAAACTTCTCTATGCCTACTGTCATAAGCCCCTCGGCTTATCACCGAGGGGCTTTGTTTTAAGTGTGATGAAATAAATGCAATGTACTCGTCAAATCCTCCGCACCCTACTCTAAAAAAACAGACCATGCAAGGAATTTCCATCCCAGCAGGAGCGAATAGACTTTTCTTTGGCAAACCTTTACGAAAAGAAACACCCACTCAGTTACAAAACCGGGTGGGCTTTTCGTTTCGCTTTTACTTGACAAAATAGAGTAAATGTGCTATGCTTTTATTATGAAAAAATAGACTTTTCTTTGGCAAACCCTTACGAAAAGAAACACCGCCCTACTCTACCAAAGTAACGGTGTTTCTTCTCACTAAATCTTTGGGAGAAACCGCTTAGCCAATAGGCTTATGCAGTACCCTTTTGTCATTTTTATTATATCACAATGCTAATAAAAAGTCAAGAGCTATAAGTAATCAAAAAGAATCAATAAATAACGGAAATAAATAAAAATTATTTTTACATAATTCGACCGATATATAGATTTACTCTTTATAAGGCTTTGTACATCTAGTATATTTTAGACCGCTGATTTTTGTGCATTTATAACGAATTTTTTTTAAAAGCTGTTTTTGTAAGTCTGAAATTTGACTATGTTTATAACTTAAGTTATAATTAATTATAGAAAGAAAACAACAATTAAGGTCTTTCACATATATAATAATTTGCTAAAAAAGCGGAAAGGAGTAATTATGAAAAGAGATATTAAAAAGATAGTAGCAGGCATTATTGCCTCTCTTATTATAACTTCAAATAATACGTTTGCTGTATTTGCATCGAATAGTGAATATCTGGACGACGCAGCTAATGCATATATTGAACAGATAAAAGATCAGGATACGCTGACCAAGACAAAAAGCATTCTGAGTTATGCTTCCAAAATGGACGGCACAACCGAGAACTGCGTTACAGCGGCACTCAACGTATACAACTTATGTGAAGCAGCAGGAATAAGATGCCACGTTAGAACAAGTGCTAACAGTGATAGCTTTGGTGCTCAGAACCACGTTAACAACGTAATAGACGTTGACGGAACATCATATATCGCAGATGTAAGCATGGGTTCTAAGCATATTATTTTCTTTAAGGCAACAGAATACAAGTACTTTTACAAGGACACTGGCTTTTCAGACGGCAAGTTCGTATACAGAACAGGCAGCGATGGTAATTACATCGTTTCTGAGTGTCTTAAGTGGGACTATAGTGATGTAGTTATTCCAACGCAAACTGTCAATCCTTTAACCGGTGAAACAGTAAAAGTAACTGCAGTTGAACAAACAGAGTTCGTAGATTCAAACGCAGTAAGGAGCGTTTTATAACCTTAAGAGTCTTGAAAAGGTAACTTTGGGTGCTGGCATCACGGAACTCCCAACAGACTGCTTCAGAGGATGTTCAAAGCTTACAAACGTAAATCTTGATAACATCCTTACATATAATGATGGCTGTTTGGCCTATACAGCTCTTAAGAGCATACAGGTAAATAACAATGCTACATTTACTTCCGGAGCATTTTATAACAATGACTCGCTTATATCAGCGGTTTTGCCAGATAATATGAGTGTTATTAATACGGGAATGTTCGCTGCTTGTACCAATCTTACTTCGTTTGAGATTCCAAGTACAGTAACGAAGCTCGAAGAATTTGCTTTTGGTGGTTGCAAGTCATTAGAGATAACTGTTCCAGATACAGTAACTACATTTGAAACACACTGTCTCAACAATGTCAAAATGGTCTACTGCACATCCAACAGTGCCTGCGCTAAGTATTGTGAAGAAAACGGCGTAAAGTATAAGCTTACAGACGTTGCCCCACCGAATGCAAATGATTTTGAGGTAACGCTTTCTGAAAACTCTTTTACATACAGTGGAGCAGAGCATAAGCCAGTTGCCAAGGCCACATATAAGGGCAAGAAAATATACGGCCGCCCGGCTACTTCAAGCGGAGACGCATATGATTTCGAGTATTCTTATGAGAATAATGTAGAAGCGGGAACTGCATATGTCCTGGTTACGGGTCTTAATGATTACACGGGAACAAAAAAAGTTCCATTTACGATCGAACCTCTTACTCTCACAAGCAAGAGCTCAAGAATAAACTTCGCCGACGGTTCAATGGGACAGTATAAATGTACCGGCTCAGAGATAAAGCCAAAGATCAATGTATTTGAGAATGACCATGATACACGTCTGACTGATGGCAAGGATTATACAGTATCCTACTCGAATAACATAAATGCAGGAACAGGAACTATAAAAGTAACCTTTATGGGTAACTATACAGGTTCCATTTCCAAAACATTTAAAATAACCCCAGCTCATCAGCACACATTTGGCTCTTGGAAAATAACAAAGGCCCCTACTTGCACAACTGACGGAGAGCAGAAGAGAAGCTGTACAAGTAAGGACTGCGGCCATTATACCGAAACAGCAACGATTCCAGCTAAGGGACATTCATATAAGATAACAAGTGAAGCCAATCCTTGCACCGGTGGTAAGGTAACATATACTTGTTCAAAGTGTGGTGACTCATATACAGAAGACGTTGCAGCTCAGGGACATAAGTATGTTGATACGGTTGTTGCGCCAACTTGCACAACTGGCGGATATACACTTCACACCTGTTCCGTATGTAAAAAATCATACAAGGATAACGAAACTCAGCCAACCGGTCACAAGTATATAACTAATACAGTTGAAGCTACTTGTGAGGCAGACGGATATACTGAAAAAAAGTGTTCTAATTGCGATTATTATACAAAAACCATTATTCCTAAGAAGGGACACACTCCTTCTTCCGAATGGACAGTAATAAAGCAGACTACTTGCGCTGAAGCTGGTGAGCAGGTAAGATACTGTACGACCTGCAACAAGATCATTGAAAGAAAATCCATAGATAAGCTTGCTCATACACCTGCATACGAATGGATAATAACAAAACAGCCAACTTGTGCTGAGTCTGGTGAACAGGTAAGATACTGTACGATCTGTGGAGAGGTCGCTGAAAAGCAGGAGATAACAAAGCTTCCTCATACGTCAAGTGATTGGATAATCGATAAGGAAGCGGCTCCGGGTATAGCAGGCTCCATGCATACAGAGTGTACAGTGTGCCATGAAAGGCTTGAAACGGCAACAATACCGGCTCTTGCTAGGATAGATATAAGTGAAGCAGACGCTACGCTTTCAACGTCAATATATGAATATGACGGTGGATATATGAAGCCTGGCGTTGTTGTAAAGCTAAACGATACATTACTTGTCGCAGGTAAGGATTATACTGTATCATATATCAATAATAAGAAGGTTGGTACGGCAACCGTGATCGTTAACGGAATTGTACAGTATACTGGTTCTATTTCAAAGACCTTTACTATAAATCCTGCAAGCCAGAACATTCAGAAGCTTGAAACAAGATACGGTGGTTTCTTTGTGGACTGGGCTCAAAAGGGAAGTGCTACTGGTTATGAAATTCAGTATGCGACAAACTATAACTTTGCAAACGCTGCAACAAAGAGACTTACGGCAAATAAGCCGGATACAGCTACAATAAGCGGTCTTTATCGTGGACGCAATTATTTTGTAAGAGTCCGTTCTTATACGATTGTAAAAGGTTCTACATACTATGGGGAATGGTCTCCTATAAAGAACGTGGTAACAGCGTCCAAGAATATGTCTTCTGTGTCTATCTCAAATATTTCTACCAAGAGTTTTACTGGCAAGGCTATTGCACAGTCAGCAAAGCTCAAGTATAAAAGAAGTACACTAAAAAACGGCAGAGATTACACGGTTTCATACAGCAGCAATAAGAATGTTGGCACAGCTACTATTAAGTTTACTGGCAAGGGCTCATATGGCGGTGTTGTAACTAAGACCTTTAAGATAAACCCTGCAAAGCAGAATATACAGAAGCTTAAGTCAAAGAGCAGATCATTCTTTATGGACTGGGCTCAAAAGGGAAGTGCTACTGGTTATGAAATTCAGTATGCGACAAATTCCAAATTCAGAGGAGCTAAAAAGGTAACTGTTACAAACAACAAGACCGATAAAAAGACCATTTCCAAGCTGAGTGGCAAGAAAAAGTATTACGTTCGTGTAAGGTCCTACACAACTGTAAAGGGTAAAAAGTACTATGGTGCATGGTCCTCTACAAAGAGCGTAACTACTAAGAAATAACGCTTATTTCCTAATATTCTCCTTTATTATATTTTTAGGGTATGGGTTTTCGGACTCATACCCATTTTTCTTCATATACAAAGAAAAGCGGCACCCTCTTTTCAGAGGATGCCGCTTCTTATCTTATTTTTCATTCCAGTATATTTTTAGATATTTTTTTCAGTTTCACTACAAAAAACTACGCAAGATATTTTTTAGTGTGTTCTGTCTGCTTAAATAGAAGTCTGCCATCAGGCAATCTCTTGATATAAAGAACAAGAGGCATAGGTGTTTCGTCAAGCAATCCCAACCCTTTTCTAACGCTTTCACTATCGGGGTCAAAATACTGTAAAAACAGATCGTCTTTACCCCAGCATTGAGAAAGACTCTTTGCTTTTTCAAAGCTATATCCATTTTTGTCGCAAAAGTTTTTTATTTCCTGTGACCAGTCGTCAAATCTCTTACACATAGTATCACCCTTTCTCAAACGTGCGGAAATTTCCTTTGGAATCATAGATAACGCTACTGTTCTGTGAGAAGCATTTCAGTATCTCTTTATCACCTGTTGACGGCATCATAACGTTTATATCTATCCCGGGGTGCGTATGACCACTCCAACGATAGCCATGAGCTGCAAGTTTTTTAGCCTGTTCGATATCAAGATTTACCATTAAGGAATTACCACGAATTATGAGTCTATCCTTGCCCTTTGTAAACAATGCAAACTCATCTCCTGTGTGAGCAGTCAACGCCGAAAGATCAGCCATATTAACGCTTTTCTTATCGACTATTACTTTGCTGTCAAACTCAGAAAGCTTTTCGAGTAGATCCTTCTGGCGATTATTAAGTTCAACACCAAAAGTAAGAACAGCGTTTGGATTGCCCTTGCCTGTATGTTTCTGCTCAATAGGCAATTCAATAGGTTTTTCTATTGAATTTATCATTATATTTTCCACTACCTTTCTATCATTATACCTCTTTTCAGAGGCTTCTGTCAAGTCTATTTTTTCCTCTGTCGCTGACCTCAACAAAAGAGGTCAACAAAAAAAGAGAGCATCTTATATTTAAGACACTCTCTATACTGAAGACATATTAACTTCTACTTATATTATATCGCATAGCCGAATGACGCAGTATAATTAAACTTGACAAGTTACAATCAAAAGCCCATAAAAAAGTCCCTCGGCTCACCACCGAGGGACTTTCATTTATGTCAGAAAGATTACTTTGTCATTGCTGCAACTTCGTCAGCGAAGTTCTCTTCCTTCTTCTCTACGCCTTCGCCTCTCTCGAAACGAACGTACTCAACAACGTCGATCTTGCCGCCAAGCTTCTTAGCTACAGACTCAACGTACTTGCCAACAGATACCTTATCATCCTTAACGAATGCCTGCTCAAGGAGGCAGTTCTCAGAATAGTATTTGCCGATCTTACCGTCGATGATCTTGTGCTTAACCTGCTCAGGCTTGTTAGCCATCTTAGGATCCTCAGCCATCTGAGCCAGCATGATCTCTCTCTCCTTGTCAAGAGCGTCAGCAGGAACAGACTCTCTGTTCAGGTATGCAGGATTCATAGCTGCAACCTGAAGTGCACAGTCCTTACCAGCAGCAAGGAGCTCAGCATTGTCAGCTGCAATGTCAGAATCAAGCTTTACCATAACGCCAATGCTACCTGCACCGTGAACGTAAGGAACAAGAATGCCTTCCATTCTCTTGAATCTTCTGATTACCATGTTCTCTCTGATCTTGATGAACAGATCCTGAAGTGTCTCTTCAACTGTCTTGTCACCGCCGCTGATCTTTGTTGCTTTAAGTGCGTCAACGTCAGCAGGGTTTGTCTCGATTACTGTATCAGCAACTGCTGCAACGAAAGCCTTGAACTCATCATTGTTAGCAGCAAAGTCTGTTTCGATGTTTACTTCAAGAACGCAGCCTACGTTGCCCTTAACTACAGCTGTGCAGATACCCTCTGCTGCAACTCTGCCGCTCTTCTTAGCCTGTGTAGCAAGTCCCTTTTCACGGAGAAGTGTTACTGCCTTTTCCATATCGCCGTCAGCTTCTACAAGAGCCTTCTTGCAGTCCATCATGCCAACGCCTGTTGCTGTCATAAGTTCTTTGATCTCTGCTACGGATACCTTACCCATTATTATTCCTCCTAGTGTTTTATATCGAAATAGGCAGACAAATATACTATAAATGCCTGCCTGAAATTTCAGCTCTTATTCAGCAGCCTCGTCAGCTTCTTCCACCTTATCTGCCTCTTCAGCGGACTCAGCGTCCTCACCCTGTCTGCCTTCGATTATAGCGTTAGCCATGCAACCAGCGATAAGCTTAACTGCTCTGATAGCGTCATCGTTACCTGGGATAACATAATCAACATCGTCAGGATCGCAGTTTGTGTCAACGATAGCCACTACAGGTATGCCAAGCTTCTTAGCCTCTGCTACAGCGATCTTTTCCTTTCTTGGGTCAACAACGAAAAGTGCGCCCGGAAGCTTCTTCATGTTCTTGATACCGCCCATGAACTTTTCAAGCTTTTCTATCTCAAGCTTCAGCTTAACAACTTCCTTCTTAGGGAGAAGGTCAAATGTGCCGTCCTCTTCCATTGTGTGGAGCTGCTCAAGTCTCTTGATTCTCTGCTGAATCGTCTTGTAGTTTGTCATCATACCGCCGAGCCATCTTGCATTTACATAATGTGCATTAGCTCTCAGTGCCTCTTCCTTGATAGAATCTCCAGCCTGCTTCTTTGTACCTACGAAAAGTACCTCTTCGCCATTAGCTGAGATGTCACGGATAAACATATAAGCTTCTTCAAGCTTCTTAACGGTCTTCTGAAGATCGATGATGTAAATTCCGTTTCTTTCTGTGAAAATGTATGGAGCCATTTTAGGGTTCCATCTTCTTGTCTGGTGACCAAAGTGTACACCAGCTTCAAGAAGCTGCTTCATTGATACTACTCCCATTGTAGTAACCTCCTGTTTGGTTTTAGATTTCTGCTTATGCAGATGTTTTTATCCTCCGGACGGCTTTACTTGCTTTCACCTGTCTTACGGCAGGACCAACGGCAAAAACCTGTCCGTGCGAATTGCTTTAATATTATATCATATTTTCTTTTTCATTTCAAGAGCTTTCGACAATTTATTTTAACAAATTTTCGATTTTTACAGTTCTGCTCTTTGTGCATACTGCACTATCATTGAATTTTACAAGTATGGTATCTTCGCCGATAAGCTCGATATCCGAGCATTTTATGATAATATCCTCATCTCTGCCCATGATACCGAAAGCCCTTGGTTTGCCATAGACGATCAGTGAAACTATATTCGCTCCCTGAGTATCCATTTCTATATCATCAACATAGCCTATTTTCAGTCCTGTTCGCATATTGACGACCTCTTTATTTCGTAAGCTTGAAAAACTACATATCATGAAACCTTCCCCTTTCAAAAAAAGTGCATACCCTTTATAATAGGTATGCACTTTGGGGATCGTCCTATGTATGATCGTTTTTGTTTTTGTAATACATCTCCAACTGATCGTTATACAAATGCTTTATATATAAAGCTATGGTGTTTATGTACATTGCATTTGTAGGCTTTGTTCCGTTAGCAAGGCAGCTTTCAAAAAGCATTTGCTTATCCACAGGCTTCATTTTTTCCCAGCCTGAAACTATAGCACTTCTTGTTGAGCGTTCAATAGCCGCAGTATTTTTTCCGTATTGTTTTTCAATGTCCTTATAAAGTTCGCCTATTTGTACTTTATTACCGTTATATTTGAATATAATAAGGAATATCATGTAGTAGATATGGTCATATCCTGAATGCTTGCGGTTTATGCCCGTTGATGTTATGATCCTGTGTATCTCCTTTGAAATATTCTGTTTAAGGATATCAGGATCGACAGGTATCCTTTTTAGCTTGTCAAGCATATAGTGGCATACGTTCTTAGCGTTGTATGGCATAAGTATGTGCAGAATATCATCATAATCGAGAAGAATACGGATCGTTTCTGTGTCATCATAAGTGTAAATGTTATATATTATGGGATGAATGTCATCTTCGTGAAGTATCTCACGAAAATGCAGAAGCTTTTTATATCCCAGCTTACAGCAGTCAATAACGATAACGTCAGGAGTATATTTTACAGCACCTATCTCAAGCTCTATTTCAGTATCACCGCATATATGGACCTTTGTACCATTGCGTTTCAGTTCCTCGGTCAACAGTTTATGCTGGCCGTCATATGACTCGGAAATAAGGACCGAATAATCAGTCAGCATACACTTCAACTCCCTTATGACGATTTAACATAATAACTCATATATATATTATATCAAATTTTTTGACTACAAGCAACTTTAATGGTATATTATTAATCAAATTGTTTCAAAAACGTGACCTTAATGTAATTGTATATAACAAAAATATTCATAAATGTCGATTCAACGTATTGCGACAGACGTTAGATACTTTTCTTGATGTGTTCCAATGCACCTTTTTCAAGCCGTGATACCTGTGCCTGAGAGATGCCAATATTTTTTGCTACCTCCACCTGAGTTTGTCCTTTGAAAAAGCGCAGGAAGAGTATATTACGTTCACGAGGCTGAAGCTCGCTCATGGCTTGCTTCAATGAAAGCTCTTCAAGCCAGCTTTTATCGTCGCAGTTGTCGCTCACCTGATCCAATACATAAAGAGCGTCGCCGTTGTCAGAATACACAGGCTCATAGAGTGAGACCGGGTCGGTTATGGCTTCAAGGGCAATGACCACCTGACTTGGCTTTTCGGTGATAGTGTCTGCTATCTGCTCAACAGTAGGCTCTTTCTGGTTTTCACATATGAGCTGTTCTTTCGCCTGCATCGCTTTATATGCAAGGTCACGGAGAGAACGGCTCACCCTCATGGGTTGAAAATCACGAAGAAATCTTCTAAGCTCTCCTGCTATCATAGGCACAGCGTAGGTAGAAAACTTCACATCAAGAGAGGTATCGAAATTATCTATCGCCTTGATAAGCCCCACAACACCCACCTGAAAAAGGTCGTCAGGGGAGTCGCTTCGGCTCACAAACTTCTGCAAAACGCTCAGCACGAGCCTGAGATTGCCGTTTATAAGCTCCTCACGGGCTTTCTTGTCACCTGAATGGGCTTTTTTCAAAAGCTCCAGCTTTTCCGACTCTTTCAGCGTTTTAAGCTCATTGGTGTTCACTCCGCTTATCTCAACTTTATTGTACTGCATCGCACGCTCCTGTTAAAAAGCAGCATTTTATGCTGCCGTGATAATATAATTATTACCTTTCGATCAGGAACTATACAGATATTTTTCAGGAAAATCTGACCATAAAAAATGCAGAGCCGTGTGACTCTGCATTAGTTCTATTCTTTTCTGTCGTTCTTTCGCTGGTAGTAGACCGCAAGTATCGCTGTTATTATGGCTGATATGCAAAATGCCAGCAGAAGCTTGTTGGATATTTTTCTGTTTATGAAATTCATTGTAGGGTTGAGTATATCCAATATCCAGAACACAATGAACATTCCCGCAAGTATTATCGTGATATGTGGGAGAATTTTGCTTAATCTTTTCATTTTTATCCTCCTATATAGATAATGTCGCTGAGGTCACGTCCACCGCCGTCAGGAGCGTTCACAATGCTGTTGTTGAAGTACATCATAGCGGACTTTCCACCGTCAAGATTGAACGCAGACATACAGCCCTCATCGCTCATGATAGCCGCAAGCTCGCTGAGAGTTGCGCCCTTTGAGTAGCCTTCGTTTCTGCCGTCAACTGTCACAAAAATATAGTGGCCTGCCGACACACAGCCGATAGCTGAACGTGGATTTGCACTGTTGAGATATTTTGTTGTGTTGAACGTTTCAAGAACGTTGCCACTTCCGTCAAGAAGTGCAGGACCAAAGTTCCAAGCCTGCCATGCACCTTTTGCTATAACAGCGTCGCTGTCATATTCAGACGGGGAGTAGGTCTGCATTGTGCCGTCTGTAAACAGCACGCACACGTCTGCGTCGTTGACATCATCACGGTATTTTATACCGTTTCTTATAACGATACTGCGTTCTGAATTACCATAGAAATCACCGTTTATGGCGAAAAGAGCTTTGTTTTCCACCGCCATACTGAATACTGAGTCCTTGATATTCTTACCGAATTCTCCGTCTGCAAAGGCGGCTTTTATCTCGCTTGCGCTTGTGACATAAACATCAGCCACAAAATAGGTTATCTTGTTGCTGCCCTCACCGATAGATTTTTTGTATACTGTCACCTGAGCATTGTCAGTTGAAGCCGAACTAAGCTCCTCAGAGGTTATGGCACCGTTTGTTATACTGCTTATAGCATTCTGGTCTGAACGATAGTCGGCAGTGTCCTGATTGCCCCAGTTCCTGTGGTTCGTCTGCTCAGTACGCAGTGTGGTTGTAGCCTTTTCTGCCTGCGGAGCTGTTGTGGTAACTGCAGGCTCGCTATCGTCCTGTGCTGTGCCTTCTTTCTGCGGGTTGTCAGCCGCATTTGGCAGGGTGAAGCTACCCTCTGCGGAGCTGTCAACTGTTGCGATCACTTCTCCCTTTACTCCTGAACTTTGCGGCATAACATAGTCAAAAAGCATGAACACGCCTATCGCTGCCGCTGTAAGCACAACGTCCGTTATGACCATTGCCCAGACAGGCATTGGCTTTTTTGTCTTATTCGTCAATTTTTCTTTCCCTCTTTCTGAAAACGAAACTTTTTTGCGCCGCCCAGCTTATAAAGAAAAGCAGCACTTCTATAAGTATTTTGCTGATATATTTGTTGTGTATGAGATATTTCACACATAGCTCCAGCATTATTGTGTTTGCAGCTAGTATGAATGCGGCAAGCAGAAAGTATTTTGCGGCTGTCTTTGCAATGCCTTCCTTATTTTTAAAGACGAATTTTTTGTTCATGGAAAAGTTGAAAATGGAGCTTATCACTCTTGCGCATATGTTAGAAAACGCTACGCTCCCGCTTATCATTGCGAAAATGCTGTAGAAAATATAGTCCACGCAGAAGCTAAGAAGTGATGAGCATGAGAATTTCAGTATATCCTTGTATATCCTCCATGAGTCTTTGATAGGATTAAAATGTGATGACTCGTTTTTGCCAAGGTAAACTGTTTCGATAGGCACTTCATAGAATCTTATGCCTTCTCTTGCACATTCAAGTAGCATATTCATCTCAAACTCATATCTGTCACCGTTTACCGACAGCATAAAAGGTATGAGCTTTGAGGAAAAGCCACGCAAGCCCGTCTGCGTGTCGCTTACCTTTACTCCTGCGGCAAATGAGAAAACGAATTTTGTGATGTTGTTGCCGAATTTGCTTCGCAGCGGTATCTTTCCTGAAAATCTGCGACAACCCATAATAAGCTTGTCAGGGGAGCTTTTCAGAGCTTCCGACACCCTTATTATGTCCTCCACCTTGTGCTGTCCGTCTGCGTCTGCAATGACGATGCCCACAGTGTCGGCTTCATGTTCTTTTATGTATTCAAGTGCGGTTTTTATGCCACGCCCCTTGCCTTTGTTTACCTCATGGGTGAGAACTATGGCTTTTTTTGCGGCTTCGGCAAAAATCGGCAGCTTATCCTTGCCGCTGCCGTCATTAATGACAATTATATGAAAATCGGTCAATGAAGATATATCGTCAATAACAGCCAGCATTTTTTCATCAGGCTCATAAGCGGGTATCACCGCATAAAATCTATCTATCGCCAAGATATCTTCTCCTTTCATTTATCGTATGGTCTAAGTATATCACATATGCTTTAAAAATACAATAAAACTTCTGAAGAATTTATACATAGTTTATCTGTCGAAATTTTGCGAAAATGAAATTGTGTCAGTATTATTGACAAAATAATAAAAATGTCGTATAATAAAAGATACAATAAAAAATGTACAAATTAATTCAGCAAACGGAGGATTTGATTTCATGGAATATAGAGTTCTTGAAACACGTTCAGCCGATATTCTCACTAAGTACTACAGTAACGAGATAGACAGCTTTCTTAATGCCTGCCATGAAGACATTCTGTGGATAGGTCCCGCTGAGAAGCATGTGATACGCACCAGAAAGGCGCTTGTTGATGCTTTTTCGCAAGAAGAACACAAGCTTGAATTTGTGCTCAGCGACCTAAAGGTGTTTTCCATAGGTCTTACTGAAAGATCCTGCGAGGTCATAATGTTTTTCATTTTGGATACGATTTGGCCTGACAGCAGTGTTGGGAGAGCAGATCAAAGGATACAGTTTTCATGGGTGAGTGAGAACGGCGAGGAAAAAATAAAGCTTTGTCACATTTCCAATGCCATTAAATATGATGAACGTGACAGGATATATCCTGTACATTATGAAGAAATATACAAGAAAAATGTCTGTTCAGGTGAAAGGCGTACAAAGAGAGTGATAGTAAATGGCGTAGACAGGGCGCTTGTTTTTCTGGATAGGTCATGGATAGCTTATGTGGAAAGCAGTGGCAGTCACTGCGTCATATATACCATTGACGGCTCTTTTGAATCAGTGCAGAGCCTTAAGGTGTTTGAAAGACGATATAGGGATATGTTTGTGCGCTGTCATGAAAATTATCTTGTAAATCCTGAATATGTAAGCCGTATAAGCCGTTACAGAATAGAGCTTACATATGGCAAGGTGATCCCTATTTCTGAGAAGAATTATACTGCTGTGAAAACAAAATTATCCCATATAACATAAAAACTGGTGAACATTTTGCGTGTTCGCCAGTCTTTTAATCAGCATATTTTTTCTAAATTTCGCCGTATGGATTTTATTATCCGCTTTTCAAGTCTTGATATGTAGGATTGGGATATACCGACTTCATCAGCGACCTGCTTCTGGGTCATTTCTTTTTTGCCTGAGAGCCCGAATCGCATTTTCATTATCTGCTTTTCACGAGGGCAGAGCTTTTCGATCTCCTCCAGAAGAAGCTGTTTCTCAACTTCGCTTTCTATGCCCTTGTTCACGGTGTCGTCATCGGTGCCTAGAATATCGGATAAAAGCAGTTCGTTGCCGTCCCAGTCAACATTCAGAGGTTCGTCTATGGATATTTCATTTTTATACTGATTTGATTTTCTCAGAAACATAAGTATCTCGTTTTCTATGCACCGTGAAGCATAGGTCGCGAGCTTGATGTTTTTATCAGGACAGAAGGTGTTCACCGCCTTGATAAGCCCTATCGAGCCTATTGAGATAAGATCCTCTATGCCTGTGCCTGTTGACTCAAACTTCTTTGCTATATATACCACAAGCCTGAGATTATGCACGATAAGCAGTTCCCGGGCTTTTTTCGGGTCTGTTTCAAGAAGCTCAAAGGCTTTTTTCTCTTCCTCTTTGTTTAGGGGCGGCGGTAACGAATCTGCACCATTTAGGTAATCTATAGTTTCGGGGTCGTCTGAAAACAAACGGCTCAGAAATCTGTTCAGCCCTAGAGCGAGTGTTTTAAGTGTGGTCATTTGTATTCCTCCTGTATTATCCCAGCAATGCGGGGTTGAATATAGCCCGTGACTTTCCGTTCAGCGAGGGCTTTATGCCCACATAGCATCTGACGTTGTGTACACGGTCTTTATCGTCGATTATCTTTACGCTCCCTGCGGCGGTTATGTGGATAATTCCCTCACCGCTGACAGTAGAGCAGGGGATAAGCCTGAAACCGCTTAGAGGGTCAGGCTCGTCACGGTCAAGGTCGTAGTGATAGAAAAGCCTGTCACAGCAGAAAACCACCACTGGCGTTCCTGTGAAGCTGTCGCAAAGCCTGTTCCCACTGTCGCATATGGCAGGGACTTTCACTATACAGCCACCATTTTCGTATATGGCTTCGTATTTTGCGACCCTGTTGAAACACCTGCGTGTGATGTTCTCATAAAGACAGAGCAGACCATATGCTATACCGCAGGCAAGGGCAAGCTTAAATAGAGATATGTCAAAATACACAGTGAGGTTTCTGAAAAAAATCACCTTGCTCCCTGATATCTGCCAAAGGGTCACCACTATACCCGTGAAAACTGCGTCCACTGCACAGTATATGATAAAGTATCGCAGAAGCTGCCAAGGATCTTTGCACCCAAAGGCTATAAGCACTGTGAATACCGCACTGACAAGCTTTATCACAACAATAAGAACTGCAGTGAAATATCCTCTGCTGTCTATAGCCATAACAAGCGACGAAAGTCCTCCTACCGAGCAAGCTGTCAACAGCCGCAGAGGACTTATGACCTTGTGACATATCCTGCCTGCCGCTTCCAGCATGATAAGCGTCATAATGGCGTTTGTCACAAGGAGTATATCTATGTAAATTTTCATAGCGTTCCTCCCTTTGATATTATGATAGCACTGCTTGAATGGAAAAATTGTCGCAATGGGGACAAAAAAAGATCCGCCCTCCCGAAATGGGAAAGCGGATATGCTTATTTGATATCAAATTAGTCAGCAAAGAAAACTGAGAAAGCCTTATATGCCATATAAGTGTCTATCTTCGAGGTTATCTCAAATGGTGCGTGCATTGAAAGCACTGGTACGCCAACGTCGATAACGTTCATGTCAAGGTTTGCGATATACTGTGCGACAGTTCCTCCACCGCCGCCGTCTACCTTGCCAAGCTCGCCTGTCTGCCAAACGATGTTGTGTTCGTCAAAGAGTTTTCTTACTCTGCCCACAAACTCAGCAGAAGCATCGGAAGTGCCTGACTTGCCTCTTGCGCCTGTGAACTTTGTGGCAACAACGCCGTAGTTTATCTGTGATGAGTTTCTTATCTCGAACGGCTCTGAGAATGTTGGGTCATATGCCGCATTTACGTCGGCTGAAAGGCACTCAGAAGCAGAGATAACGTTTCTGCCCTCAAGTCCGTATACCTTTGCAAGGTCAGCAATGAAGTATGGCAGATATGAGCTGTTAAGTCCTGTGTTGCCGTCACTTCCTGTTTCTTCCTTGTCTGTGAGTATGGTCATGCAGGTCTTTTTAGGGTCTTTACATTTGAGAATAGCCTGCAAAGCTGTGTATGCACAAACTCTGTCATCTTGACCATAAGAGCCTACCATGCTTCTGTCAAAGCCAACGTCCTGTGCCTTGAATGCAGGAACAGCTTCAAGTTCTGCGGAAACGAAATCGTCCTCTACGATGCCGTATTTCTCGTTAAGGATAGCCATTATGTTGAGTTTTACCTTGTTTGAAACAGCGTCATCTCTGAATGGTCTGGAGCCTATGAGCAGATTAAGCTCCTCGCCCTTGATGAGCTGTGGAGCAGGTCTTTTCATCTGAGCGTCTGCAAGGTGCGGCAGGATATCAGTTACGCAGAAAACAGGGTCGTCCTTGTCCTCGCCGATATTTACTGTAACGCTTTCGCCGTCAGCCTTTATGACAACGCCATGAAGTGACATCGGAACAGTTGTCCACTGATATTTTTTTATGCCGCCGTAATAGTGTGTCTTGAACAGGCAAAGTTCCTTGTCCTCGTAAAGTGGGTTCTGCTTAAGGTCAAGACGTGGTGAGTCGATATGAGCGGCAGCAAGTCTGATACCCTTGTCAAGACCGTCCTTGCCCATAACCGTAAGTATGATAGCCTTTCCTCTGTTTACAAAATAGAACTTGTCGCCGGCGTCATACTTCTTGCCCTTTTCATAAGGCTTGAAGCCTGCTTTTTCAGCCTGAGCCACTGCCTCGATAACAGCCTCACGCTCTGTCTTTGCAGTGTTCAGAAAGCTTTTATAGCCCTCGCAGAACTTGTCTGCCTTTTTGAGTTTTTCTTCGCTAAGGCGAAGTCCACCGTTTTTCTTATCCGAAAGAAGCTTTTCTGCAAGCTTTTCGCCCTCGGACTTTTCTTTCTTCTTGTTATCCATTGTAAAGTCCTCCTTTTAATGTATTCTTATTGAAACTGCGTTGCAATGGGCGGACACTGTTCGCCCCTGCGCATGGTTTTGCTTAACTGTTTTCTGTAATATCCCCATGACTGCTGAGTATATCCTTATAATTGTCATAGGCTTTGCGTATCTTGCGCACATAGTTTGAAGTCTGGTCATTTTCGTCAGGTATGTCGCTGACTTTGAAATTGTCAGGGTCAACAGTGCCGTTTTCTATCCAACTGTCAACAAGATTCATTCCGCAGTGATATGCCGCCGCTGTCAGCTCTACAGAGCCGTCATACTTTTCCATAAGATAGCTGAGATAATATGTGCCGTATTGGATATTAAGTTCAGGGTCGAACATATCGTCATAGGTGTTGTCACGCTGATCGTCAAGGCGATATTTTATCCAATCGTATGCGTCCTCCATAAGCTGCATAAGACCTCTGGCACCCACTGATGAAACAGCGTCCTTATTAAAGCCGCTTTCCACTTTTATTACAGAGAACACAAGCACAGGGTCGCACTTGTACTTGGTGCTGTATCTTATTACATACTCCTCATAATCTGTAGGATATGAAAAAGAGTTCGGAATATCCTTTGCCTTGTTGATTATCTGCTCGTGATAAAGATATGTGAGCCAGCCTATACCGCACAGCAGAAGTATGACTGCTATGAGTACGGGACCTTTTTTTATGTGCCTTTTCTTTTTACGTCTGCTGTTTTTTCCATTAGCCGCCATTATATCTTTCCTTTATTGTTTCTATGACCTCGCAGGTCTTTTGGAATGTGTCATTCACAGAGCCGTTGTTCTCAATGACGAAATCGCTGTGAGCCTTGAAAAACTCCATAGTATGCTGAGAAGAAAAACGCTTTTTTGCAAGCTCCGCCGAAATGCCGTCCCTTTTGGTTATCCTTTCAAGCCTTATGCCAAAGTCTGCCACAACGCTTACGATAACACTGCAAAGCTTATCCGCACCTGCTTCAAAAAGGGTCGGTGCGTCTAGAAGTATGAATCTGCTTGGTGTGGCGTTTATCTTTTCGTCAATAAGCTTGTTTATAAAAGGGTATATGGTATCATTGAGCATTTGAAGCTTATTCTTATCTGAAAAAACTATCTCCCCGAGCTTCTGTCTGTCAAGAGAATAGTTCTCGTCAAAGCAGCTTGGGAAAAGCTTTGCAAGCTCTTTACAGCATTCGCTATCAGCGTTTGTGACTTCTCTTGCGACTATATCGCAATTTATTATCTCAAAACCATTTTCTCTGAAAGCGTCCGATATAGTTGTCTTGCCTGCACCGCTTTGACCTGTAAGCCCTACTACTGTTTTTTTCACAGTTTCACCACCTGAAAGCCTGCGGCTCTTAAAAGTCGGTTATACACTGCAAGCCCCACGCCGTCTTTGTTAGGACAGCGTGCATAGACTTTCTTTGCACCAATATCGTCAAGCTCTCTGAGAACGTCAAAAAGCTCTTTTGCCTGTTCCTCGTCATTTGCGCCATAGCAGATATGCGGGATATCAAGCCCCTCGCAATCGTTGTCAGTGAACACCATAAGAGTGGTGTCATTGTCAGCATGAGTTTTCACATATTCTCTGAAAGCTTCAAGACTGCTGTCAATGATAGTCACATCAGCCTTTGGGGCATAGTGCTTGTATTTCATACCAGGGGAGCGGACTTTTACGTTCTCACCCAGCTTTTCCAAAACGCCCTTGTCGATAAGAACGTTCGGGGTGATCTCCATAAGATCCTCGGCTGAGATAAATCCCGGTCTGAGAAGTCTTATTCCGTCCTCGCCCTCAAAGCTTATAACAGTTGATTCAACGCCCACTCCGCAAGCTCCGCCGTCTATTATGGCAGGTATCCTGCCGTGCATATCGTTAAGGACGTGCTGTGCTGTTGTAGGTGACGGGCTTCCTGAAAGGTTTGCCGACGGTGCGGCGATAGGGAAGCCGCAGGCTGAGATAAGCGCTCTTGCCACCTTATGTGACGGCATTCTTATGCCCACTGTGTCAAGTCCTCCGCTCGTTACCATTGGTATTTTTTCAGACTTTGGCATTATCATTGTGAGAGGGCCTGCCCAAAATTTTTCTGCGCACTTTACAGCAAGGGGCGGTATCTTATCCACAAGTCCCTCAAGCTGAGAAATGTCAGATATATGCACTATTAGAGGATTGTCGGTAGGTCTGCCCTTTGCGGCGAATATTTTTCTTACAGCCGCTTCATCAAAAGCGTTCGCCGCAAGACCATATACAGTTTCCGTCGGCATACCAACGACTTCACCCTGTGAGAGCAGTTTTGCGGCATATGCTATGCTGTCCTCGTCAGTGCCAAGTATTTTTGTGTCAAACATTTTTATTCTTCTTCCTGACTTGCAAGCTTGGCAGCCTGATCGGCTGTTGCAAGTGCGTCGATTATTTCATCAAGTGCGCCGTTAAGCACCTGTTCAAGTCTGTAGATAGTAAGACCGATTCTGTGGTCGGAAATTCTTCCCTCAGGATAGTTGTAAGTTCTTATTCTTTCTGAACGGTCGCCTGTTCCCACCTGTGAACGTCTGTTATCCGCTATCTCCTTGTTCTGAGCCTGAACTTTCTGATCGAGAAGTCTTGAACGGAGAACTTTCAGAGCCTTTTCCTTGTTCTTGAACTGTGAACGCTCGTCCTGACACTCAACTACCATACCTGTAGGCAGGTGAGTTATTCTGATAGCGGAAGATGTCTTGTTGATGTGCTGTCCGCCTGCTCCTGATGAACGGAACACGTCTATTTTCAGATCTTTTTCTTCGTTAAGGTCAAGCTCCACCTCATCAGCCTCAGGGAGGACGGCAACTGTAACAGTAGATGTGTGGACTCTGCCCTGTGACTCAGTTTCAGGCACACGCTGAACTCTGTGTACTCCGCTTTCGTATTTAAGTCTTGAATAAGCTCCGTCGCCTGAAACGCTGAAAGTTATTTCCTTATAGCCACCAAGCTCTGTTTCGTTGGCGTTCATGACTTCTATAGTCCAGCCCTTTGAAGCGGCATACATTGAATACATTCTATAAAGAGAGCCTGCAAACAGTGCAGCTTCCTCACCGCCTGCTCCGCCTCTTATCTCTATGATAACGTTACGCTCATCGTTAGGGTCTTTCGGCAGCAGGAGAAGCTTAAGCTCTTCTTCAAGCTTAGCCATATCTTCCTTGGACTCCTCAAGCTGCATCTGCACCATTTCCTTGAAGTCCTTATCCATTCCGCCTGCGTCAAGAAGTTCAAGAGCTTCGTCATTGGCAGCCTTTGCCTTCTTGTATTCGCCGAACTTTTCAACTATCGGCGTAAGTGTCTTGTATTCTTTCATAAGGCTCGTATACAGTGAAGTGTTGTTTACAGTTTCAGGCTGCATGAGCTTTTCGTTTATTTCATTGAATTTATCTTCGAGTGCTTTGAGTTTTTCAAACATAGTTATATTCTCCTGTCATTTTTATTTCATATCATACATTTGTTATATATCATAAATTGCGAGAATAGCTATGACTCAGCCTCTCTGATAATAGTTTTTACGTTCTTTTCGGCTTTGCTGCGTACTATCATGAACTCTCGTCCGCAGCCCTCGCAGCGCAGCTTGAAATCCATGCCTGAGCGCAGAACTATCATTCTGTTACTGCCGCAGGGGTGACTTTTCTTCATTACAAGAATATCGCCTTTTACAATATCCATTTTGCACCACTTTCCTTTCTTAAAAGGTGAAGCAGAGCGAATACTCTGCCCATACATCGTTATTATAACACATTTCTCCCTTTATTGCAATAGCGGAGAGGGCGGTTTTATTGCTGTACAAATATTATAGTCTATATATTTGATTTTTGTTGCATTGTTACAAAAATGACATTGTAAGAAGCTGAATTTACAAAACGTTCATTGAATAGCTTTCAGAAAAGTGTTAATATTAGATTGTTCAAATTTAAAATATCTAATATTGGAGGTTTGACAATGAACGATAATATGACAACAGCAACGCATATGTTTGATCATTCAAAGAAGCTTGCAGAAGCATACGAAAAAGTCATGCAGCCCCTTTGTAAAAAGCTCGATATGCCAAAGACTGCCCTTGACGTGCTTATGTTCCTTGCGAACAATCCTGAGTTCAACACAGCGGGTGATGTGTGTAGATATAGGAATATCAAGGCGGCGCTTGTATCTTTCCATGTAGAAAAGCTTGTGGAAGCAGGCTTTGTTGAAAGGCAGGCGGTAAAGGGCGACAGAAGAAAATGCCGTCTGGTCTGCACAGAAAAGGCCCAGCCTGTTATAAAAGAGGGCAGAGAGCTGCAGAAAAAGTTTGCACAAAAGATTATCGCTGGCTTTTCGGACGATGACATGGCACATTTCAGAAAATGCCTGCATATCGTTAGCGACAATATAGACAACATTCTTAAAGAATGTTTGTAGAAGGAGGTAACAACTATGATAAAACTGCTTAAAAAGATGGGCAAGCGTGAGGTGCTTATGGCTGTTCTCTGTGCACTTCTGGTGCTGGGACAGGTGTATTTTGACCTGACGCTGCCTGACTATATGACTGACCTGACAATGATGCTCAACACGGCAGGCAGTGAAACTTCCGATATTCTGAACGTTGGGCTTAAAATGCTGGGCTGTACCCTTGCAAGTGCCGCTCTTGCTATCGGCTGCGGCTATCTTTCCGCAAAGACTGCCTCAGGATTCAGCTACACAATAAGAGAAAAGCTTTTTAACCACGTTATGGATATGGGCAGCGAGGAGATGCAGGACTTTTCCATACCGAGCCTTATAACAAGGACAACAAACGACATCACACAGATACAGATGATAGTGTCAATGGGACTTCAGATGATAATAAAATCGCCTATCATGGCGGTTTGGGCTGTTATAAAGATACTTGGCAAGAGCTGGGAGCTTTCAGCGGTGACTGCGGCGTTCGTTGTGGTGATATGCGTATTCGTTCTTGCAGTTATGGCTACCTGCATACCGAGATTCCGTATCGTTCAGAAGCTAACTGATAAGATAAACCGTGTGGCAAGAGAAAATCTCACAGGCATAAACGTTGTCCATGCTTTCAATGCTGAGAAATATCAGAACGACAAGTTCGATGTTCCAAGCAAGGAGATGATGAACACACAGCTTAAAAACCAGAGAATGTTCGCACTTATGATGCCAGTTATGAATATCGGAATGAATGGTCTGACCCTTGCTATCTACTGGCTTGGCGCAGTGCTTATCCAGCAGATAGCCCTGACTGCCGTTCAGGACAGGATAACGCTTTTCAGCAATGTTGTTGTTTTCAGCACATATGCCACATACGTTGTAATGTCGTTTATGATGCTGGTTATGATATTCATGATGCTCCCTGCGGCTCAGGTCTCAGCAGAGCGTATCAACGAAGTGCTTGAGCGTGACGTGAACATAAAAGAGGGAAGCGTCAGCGAGGGAAGAGAGCAGGGTACTGTGGAATTTAAAAACGTTTCTTTCAGATATCCTTATGCCTCTGAGGACGAGCTGAGCAACATAAGTTTCAAGATAAACAAGGGTCAGACCCTTGCCATAATCGGTGCAACAGGAAGCGGCAAGACAACGCTTATAAGCCTTATACCAAGATTTTATGACGCAACAGAGGGCGAAGTCCTCGTGGACGGCGTAAACGTAAAAAACTATAAGTTTGACACCCTTTATGACAAGCTTGGATATGTCACACAGAAGGCTGTGCTTTTTGCAGGAAGCATAAGAGAAAATGTTTTCTTTGGCGAAAGTGCCGCTCCTAAAAATGACGAGGAGCTTAAAAACGCTATCGAGCTTTCTCAGGCGGAGGAGTTTGTGGATAAGCTTCCTGACGGCGCAGAGCATATGATATCTCAAATGGGCAGAAACGTTTCAGGCGGACAGAAACAGCGTTTGTCTATTGCAAGAGCGCTTTCAAGAAAGCCTGAGATACTTGTGTTTGACGATTCTTTCTCGGCACTTGACTATAAGACAGACGCAAAGCTCAGAGAGGGTCTTAACGAAAAACTTAAGGACACAACAAAGATAATCGTTGCACAGAGAATAAGCACTATCCGCCATGCAGACAAGATAATAGTCCTTGACCGTGGCGAAGCCGTGGGCATGGGTACTCATGAGGAGCTTATGAAAAACTGCGACGTATACAAAGAGATAGCACTTTCACAGCTAAGTGCGGCAGAACTTGCATAGAAAGGGGGACTGCACAATGAGAAAATACGAAAAGGCTAGTAAGGGCGAAATGGCGTCCGCTATGAAAAAAATAATAGAGTATATGAAAGGCAGTGTAGGTATCGTTGCCGTGGCATTGGTTCTTGCGGCGCTTGGTGCAGTGCTGACTATCATTGGACCTGACAAGGTGGGCGAGATAACCGACCTTATGGCAGACGGACTTATGACAGGCATTGACCTTAAAGCGGTGGCAAGGGTAGGAATTTTCCTTGGGGCGATATATATTTCAAGCTCGCTGTTCACATTCATTCAGCAGTATATAATGGCGACAGTCACCCTGAAAATGTCATACAGAATGAGAAGCGACCTTTCAAGAAAGATAAACTGCGTTCCACAGAAATATTTCAATTCTCATTCGCAAGGCGATATCCTCAGCCGTATCACAAATGATGTATCAACTTTACAACAGGGTCTTACAAACAGTCTTCCGACCATAATCAGTGCGGCGGCACAGTTTGTGGGCTGTCTTATAATGATGTTCGTTACAGAATGGCGACTTGCACTCATCTCACTGTTCATCACATTCTTCGGACTTTTCCTGATAGTTTTCATAATGTCAAAATCACAGAAGTTCTTCCTCGACAGACAGGAAAGCCTTGGTAAGCTCAACGGCTATGTTGAGGAGATGTATTCGGGTCACGAGGTAGTAAGGATATCCCGTGGAGCAGATAATGTAAAGAAACATTTTGGTGGACTTAACGAAGCTGTATACAACGCAAACTGGAAGTCACAGTTTCTGTCAGGCATCATGCAGCCGCTTATGAACGTTATCGGAAACCTTGCATACGTTGCGGTATGTGTTTTCGGCTCGATGCTCGCTCTTAACGGCACTATCACATTCGGTGTTATAATCTCGTTCATTCTTTATGTAAGACTTTTCACATCGCCTCTTGGTCAGATAGCTCAGGGCATGACAAATATGCAGACAGCTTCCGCCTCGGCTCAGAGAATATTTGACTTTATCGAAAGCGAGGAACTTTCAGACGAGAGCGACAAGAGCAGTGAAATGCCTGAGGTAAAGGGCAACGTAAGTTTTGAAAATGTTCGTTTCAGCTATCCTGATACTCCTGACAAGGTGATAATAAAGAACTTCTCCGCAGAGGTAAAGGCAGGTCAGAAGGTGGCTATCGTTGGACCTACCGGAGCAGGCAAGACCACAATGGTAAATCTGCTTATGAGATTTTTTGAGATAAACAGCGGAAGTATCTCCATAGACGGCACGCCTATCTCACAGCTGAGCCGTGAAACTGTCCACAATATGTTCAGCATGGTTTTGCAGGATACATGGCTTTTTGAGGGCACTGTAAGAGAAAACCTTGTATACAACATGGAGGGCATAAGCGACGAGTCCCTTGAAAGAGTGTGCAAAGCCTGCGGTCTGGATAAGTTCGTTCATACTCTGCCAAATGGCTTTGATACAGTGCTTTCAGAAAGCGTGGCAATATCCGCAGGACAGAAACAGCTTCTCACTATCGCAAGGGCAATGCTCCAGAATGCGCCTATGCTCATACTTGATGAAGCAACATCTTCTGTCGATACGAGAACAGAGCTTCTTATCCAAAGGGCAATGGATAAGCTTACAAAGGGCAGAACGAGCTTTGTTATCGCACACAGACTTTCGACTATCAAAAACGCAGACCTGATACTTGTTATGCGTGACGGCGACGTTATCGAAAGCGGAAACCATGAAACCCTTATGGCAAAGGGCGGATTTTATGCGGAGCTTTATAACAGCCAGTTTGATCAGGCTTCATAAAGCAGGCTTTTATGTGCAAAGCACACGGCTTTTACTGCTGTGTGCTTTGTGCTTTTTTTACTAAAATGGGTGTGACAGTGGTGTGGCTGTATTGAAAAATGACAATAAAGTGTATTTTATTTCTTAAAATCAGATATTTCACTTGACTAATCCGTATTAAAATGGTATGATAAATATGTATTTTTATAAAATATATTATTTGCAGAAGGATTGATATATAATGAAAACACCATTTATAACCAAGGAAAAGGCTGAGGAGATAATCAAGCAGTATCCTACACCTTTTCATATCTACGACGAAAAGGGTATCAGACAGAGAGCCAGAGATCTTTACAAGGCATTTAGCTGGAACAAAGGCTTCAAAGAGTATTTCGCTGTAAAGGCTACCCCTAACCCATTCATTTTGAAAATACTCAAGGAAGAGGGCTGCGGCGTTGACTGTTCTTCTCTTACTGAGCTTATGATGAGCGACTGCTGCGGATTCAGCGGAAGCGACATCATGTTTTCTTCAAACGTAACTCCAAAGGCGGATTTTCTCAAGGCAAGAGAGCTTGGCGCTTATATCAACCTTGACGATTTCACACACATAGATTATCTTGACGACCTTTGCGGTATTCCTGAAACTATCTGCTGCCGTTTCAATCCGGGCGGACATTTCGAGATAGAAACTCAGATAATGGACAACCCTGGTGAGGCTAAGTACGGCTTCACAAGAGAGCAGCTTTTTGAGGGCTTCAAGATACTTCAGCAGAAAGGCGCAAAGCATTTCGGACTTCACGCTTTCCTTGCTTCAAACACTGTTTCAAACGCTTATTATCCAAAGCTTGCAAGAATACTTTTTGAGCTTGCTGTTGAGCTTCATGAAAAGACGGGTGCAGACATCAAGTTCGTAAACCTTTCAGGCGGTGTTGGCATAGCATATGAGCCTGACAAGCCACAGAACGATATCTTCGCTATCGGCGAGGGAGTTCGCAAGGCATTTGAGGATATAATGGTTCCTGCCGGTCTTGGCGACGTTGCTATCTTCACAGAGCTTGGCAGATATATGCTTGCTCCGTTCGGTCATCTCGTTGCTACCTGCACACATCACAAGCATACTTATAAGGAGTATGTTGGACT
>OGZW01000672.1_pt1 | contig 27287 bp, 25 predicted proteins | sample 1577001 | NCBI WGS metagenome assembly OGZW01 (sample SAMEA3541519, study PRJEB24748) | human gut metagenome | biome: human gut; feature: human-associated habitat; material: faeces | place: China | collected 2012 | reverse complement strand
TTCATTGGTAGCAATCCGGTAAATCCAGGACCGCAAGGAACATTCGCCTTTGAAATCGGACAAGGATCGGAATACTCTGACAAATGTTTCCTGGGTTGCGTCCTGTGCATCCTCATGTGCTACGACCAGCCTGCGTATATGCCAGTAAACGGCTTCCTTGTATTTCTTCATCAGACAGCGGAAGCCGGTTTCCGAGTCTTTGGCTATCAACCTCACCAGTTCCTTGTCATCCATTACGTTCATAATTTATCGCAGGTTCTATTGTAGTATAAGCAGCAGACGCATTAAATGAGGCATTACCTATGTTCTGTTGGTAATAAAGCATACAATGTCTGTGATGGTGGTGATGGCGGGCTTTGCGCACAACCACACATGATTGCATCAAAAGCAGAACTGTCGCTCCAAATATCAATAATTTCCAGTTTCTCTTTTTCTTCATATTCTATTGCCTTTTGATATACACTTTCTTTTTTCCTCTGATTACAAGTCGTATCGGCTTTTTCTTATCTATAGCAAAAGCGTCAAGTTCCGCTTCCGCTGATGCCATGCTAAGTTGCGTCATTTTTGCATATTGCCTGATGGTAAGGTGCTCATGCGTTTCCAAATAAGCTATAGCCATCGCCAATCGTTCCTTTTGATTGAAACGGTTACTGACATGAGATACCACATCTGGTTGAACTACAACGGTAACAACCCGATTGGGGCGATAATACCGATGCCAATGTTGTGCATTTGCAGATCCGCAAACCAATATCATTGCGATTGCCAGTATTCCGGCTTTCCAGTTTCTTGTTGTACACATAGTATTTCTATTATTTCGTTATACTTTCATATTTCACGTACCTTTCGTGAGCTCATTTTAATGGACGTTCTGTAATAAAGACCTTGCAAAGAAATGAAAGTAAAATTGAATCAGTGTTTTTTTCCAAAAAAATCATAGTTTTGATAAAAACAAATGATATTACTTCTCGTATGAGATTTTTGTCGGATTGGCTTAAGTTATTTCTTATTCAGAAATTACTCATGATTTTCAATCATGTCGTAGCAAAACATTTTTCACTGTATATTGCAGTTCTTTTGCCCAATGTGAAGTTGTTGAACAGATTCTGTTTGCTCAATGTTTCAGCCAGAGAATAACTCAGACTGGAATCTATCATTTATTATGATAATTAGAAAAAATAAAATTCGACAACTATTAAAATTACGACAAGAAAAAATAGCAGACAAACAAAAAAACATTATCTTTGCAGAGAGATAGAGCGTTCTTTAGACTTAATGTAAAACATGGTGAACATGTGCAGTTTGCTCGTTTCTAAATCGTTACCTATTCAAGAATAGGTGTTCTATAATTTCTTGTATATCAATTAGAAAGAAGAAATCAAATGTCTTCCTGCATACTACGTGATATGCTTCGTGATGCCACAACGTTTGGCAACGGCACGTATTCCGTACAGACAAGTCATGTAGTGGGGAACGGGAAATATCCTTCCGTCCTCACACAATCCCCGGTACTTGTCGATAATCCGTTTGGCGATGTCAAGCAGACGGATATTGGAAACCACGCCCGTTTTCTGACGGTTGATGTTGATCCACTCGTGGTCATCGAAATAGGTGCGGATATTGTCTTCCGATAGGTTTCGCATGTCGGCGAAGGACAGACCCGTAAAGGCGCAGAACAGGTAGAGGTCGCGGTAAAGCTCTTGCTTGGCGTTTTTCAGTTTTCCATCCATCAGCAGACGGATTTCATCTTTCGTCAGGAAACTGCGGGTCGTTTCCTCTTTCTTGATTTCGTACTCCCGGAACGGGTCGCGCGTGAGCCACTCGTTGTTGATGGCGATGAATACCATCGTCCGCAGCGGGCATACGTACAGCCACACGGTATTGGTACAGCAATGCTTGTCCGTGCGGAGGAACATCTCGAAGTCGGAGATGAACGCAGGAGTAAGCTCCTTCAAGGCGATGTCCCTCACATGGTACCGGATATTGAGAAACTCTTGCAGGTGCTTGTACACTGTCTTGTACTTGGAAAGCGTGGCTTTGGCTTTCATGCCTGCCTCCACCTGCTTCTCGTAGTCCTCGTTGTGTCTGCTGAACACCTGCATCAAGGTATGGTAGCGGTGTTCAAGTCCGAGAAAAGCGTTCTTGACCTTTTCTGCCGTGACATAGTTGTCACGTTCCATGATTTCCTGATAATGCTTGTTGATGCGCACGCGCATCTTGTCGAGCAGGCGGTTCGTTTCGAGTGCCGCCGTGCTTCTGCCCGTGACACGCCCGCCTTTGGTGTCCCACAACTTCGGATCGACAGACAACTTGCAACTGAATTGTGTCTGGCTTCCGTCCACCGTGATACGTCCCATGACGGGCACTGTACCGTCCTTTTTCACTACCTGCCGTTTGAGGTAGAAGATAACTGAAAATGTACTCTTCATCTTTCTGAACTTTTTTGGTTTCAAAATTACTTGATGAAGAGTCCTTCGTCGATACGCAAATCGCAGAGGAACGGCGCAACTGTCATCCGTTACCGGAATTGTTGCGTGAGTTGTCAGTAACTCGCTATATAATAGCGTATTTCTCTATTCTTCCTAAGCTCCGATACCACCAATTATGCAGGGTAACGAATCGGTAACGTAGCGAAGTCCTAACTTGGTTCAGACTTGGCTTTTTCTGTCATTCAGTTGCAGAAGCTATTTTCTTAAAAAGCCTATTTCTCAATAACTTTGCTCTACTTTTCCATATCTCACCGATTATTGCTACCTTTGCAGTAATAAAATCGTTCTTTGACTAATGCAAAAGAAAACTGAATACAGCAATTCGCTCGTTTCTAAATCGTTACCTATAAATAGAATGGTGTTTCATAGACTGCTGTTTATCAGCTAGATATGAATTTTACTGTGTTTAGCAAGGTTAGTAATGTTACAGGTGAAAGATTATATATCTTACAAGTGATACATATCATACAGGTATGAAGTTTCAGTATATGTTTGATAATAAAACAGTAGGTTATCTTTTTTTACGATTATCCAGTTCAATGAACTCTTTTCGGATGAATAAGTTTCTTATGTTTTTCAATATGGCAGATTTTTCAACTTCGATAGTCTCGGTGTCACAGCCTTTCAACCCTTTGTAACATTTTACTTTCATATAGGTATCGTTTTGATCGATATTTCCTTTTCAGATCACCGGAGTGTTTCAATTCGTTCTGCTGTTGGTCAGCGCAAGGTTCACCACCTGCTCCTCTCCGCCACGCAGCTCGGTCAGTCCGTCAGGGATGGCATAGGTGATTATTTGACCGCTCACGGTGATTTCTATCCACGGGGTGTCGCTGACGACGGGCTGAGGGAAGAGGATGGCGCGGAAGCGGTTGCCGCCACCGTCAGTGGATTTCAGAGGGGTGAAGTCGGAGAGTGTCCTGTGGGTAGTCACCTTGCCGTCATAGCCTATAGTACCCGTGGAACGCATATTCTTTATCACGATCGTGGCGTTATTCACATCCTCCTGCGTCAACGTGCTGGGCGTGGCGGAAAGGCTGAGGCTGACCCTGAGGCGGTACATTACGTGGCGGAAGTCGAGGGGAACGGCACCGTCGCTTTCCACACGGTGGAGGGAGGAGGCATGAAGCAGGTCGGCGGCGGCGTATTGCTCCTCGGTGCTCTGGTCGGTGGGCAGGGTGAGTTCTTGGATTGTTTCCATGTAGGTGCGTGCCGGGAAAAAGGCAAAGAAATTGAGCTCGGCGCTGTTGCCGAATCCTTCCCACGTCAGGTTGTCGGCTTCCCATGTGCCGTTGCGGAAGATAGCGGGATATATCATAGCGGATTCGGGGCGGTCCTCATGGGCGATGAATATCTCCGTTTTGTCACCGTTGTTGAAGCTGCCCGTGCCGTTGTCGTTGATGGTGGCTCGTGTGCCGGGGGAATCGGTGGCATCGCTGCCTGTGAAACCGGCGATAGCAGTGGTGAAGCGGATGGTGTTGCCGTTGTCCGTGCCGCCATCGGGAGTAGGTGCATCATCTTGCGAGCAGGCCGATAATCCGACCACACCCGACAGGATGGCGATAAGGCATATATTTTTTTTTATTATTTTCATATCGTTGCGTTTGTTAAATTACGTTGTTTTTATGGATTGTGGTTGAAGTTCCCGAAGTTGAACTTTGACCGTGCCAATGTTGAACTTTGACCGCCTCGAAGTTCAGCTTCGGGAAAGGTGCGGATTACGGCTGCTGCGCAAAGCTGATGCTCTTCCATTGTATGAGGTAGCCGCTGCCTCCCTTCCCAGCCCATTCGTTGCCGTTGTGGACTTTGGGGAGGGCCGTGCCATCGGGCTTCTTGTCGGCGTTCAGCACGAGGTCGCAATTGGCGGGGTCGAATGCGTTCGCTCCGGAATGAGCGGCTCTGTTCTGAAAAACGCTGGTGTTCCCTATATTGCTGGTATCATCATCTATATTAACGAAATTTCCGGCTGCTGCGGTTTCTATCCGGGTGAGGCTGCTACAGCCCGTTACGATATAATTGCCGAACCGGGTACATGCCGGCAGTTTGAGCGTTTCGAGGCTCGTGCATCCGTAGAAAGCAGCCAAATCTATCGCTTCCACATTATCCAGCGTGAGTTCCGCCAATGAAGTACATACCTGAAATGCGTATTGATCAATCCGGGTGACCTGCGGAAGATTCACCGTAGTCAGCGCAGTGCAATTGAAAAAAGCATATTCTCCGATTACCTGCACATCACCGGGCAACACCACCTCCTGCAAAGCAGTGCAACCTGCAAAGGCGCTGCCGGGCAGTGTTGCCGGTGTTCCCCAGCCCGTCACTCCGCTGAGGTCGCATTTCGTGATTTTCGTATTATAGGCAAATGCACCCAACTGACCATCGCCTATTCCTGTCTTGGAAAGTTCGCCCGTCAGCTTGATTTCGGTGTAGCCTGCGGCGAGGGCGGCTCGGATAGTTAGCTGTGCTTCGTCGGCGGTCATGGAGGCCATGTCGATGTCACCGGAGGTGGGGGGTGGGAAACCTTTCGGGCACAGCTTGATTTGATGATCCGCCGGGTCGAGGTAAATCTCGAAGTTGCCGTCGTATTTCATCGACTGCCCTCCATAGAGGCTGACCATTGACTCTGGATTCACTATCAAATGATCGCAGTCCGCCTGCGACGGTTGGTAACCGCCTGTTCCCCCGGCGATGGAGGTTACACCGGTCAGGTTGAGAGAGAGGTGCACATCACCCGTGAGGGCTTTCGGAACGGAGATAAGGGGGGAGGAAACGGGTGAATAACACTGTAGAGATATGTAAGCCCCGTCGGCGGTCTTTCCCCCGTTCAGCACGAGGGTGGCGCCCTCCACGACTTTTGCACAGCCCGAACTGCCTGCCGCGTAAGACAATTCGCAGCCGTCACCCAGTTCCAATGCTGCTTTCTCGTCGGAAACCACAATCACAGGCATATCACCGTTGCCGTCCAATATCACGTTCCCGCCCAGCGTAATCCTGCCGTTCCAAACACCTACCACGGCAGAATATAAGTTCGGAGCTTGAACCAGCTTGATATTGGTGAGTTCGATATAGACGGCATCAGCGTCGGTATTGGCATTTCCGAGGAAGTAATAGCTGCCCGCTTCCCAAGCGAGGGTGTGGCCGCCGCCGTCTATCTTGAAGTAGCCGCTGCCGTTTATGTATGTGCGGCTGCTACTACTACCTCCTGCGGGTATCGTGATGTCGCTGCCCAGCGTAATGAGCGTAGGGGCATCGGCCGAGCCGCCGCCCGTCTGCAGGGCTTCGTAGGTGGTGATGCCGGAAGTACCGCCGACTATCACCACTTCATCCGTAATCTCCGGCTGCGTGTTCCAGCCGGAGATGTTGCTGCCGGTGAGTTCCACTTCAGTGTCGCCCGTGCCGGAGTTTTTCTTCAGCTTGAGGTTGAGGGTGAGCCGCTTGCCGCTTTCGAGGCGGGTTTGGTTGCCGGGTTCGGCAGTGTTCAGGTCGGCAGGTACATGATAGTACCACACATCCTCGCCTACGGTTATTCTGAGCCATTCCGCACCTGCGGTGAGGTCTTGCGGTGCTACTTTCCAGTCGGCATTGGCGCCACCTTCGTTACTGAGGATTACACTGCCATCTACCCGGTCGTAGTTCACCACGCCGGTCAGCAGGTTCACCTCCACGCTGGCAAACATCGTTGGCGCGCCATTCTTTGCCACGGAGTTTATTAGGGCGGAAGACAAGTTCGTGCCGGTCATGCCATCGCCCGCTGCTAGGTTGATGACGAGCCGGTGCATCAGATGCTTGAATGTCAGTGCCACCGTTGTGCCCTTGCTTGCGGTGGCGGTGGCGTGGAGCAGGTCGTCCGTGTGGTTCCACGCTTGGGGCATATATAGGTATGCCGCCGGATCGTCAATGTCTGGCATGGTGTTCGTGATGCGTGGGTAGTGGGCGGAGAAAGTGACCGCTTCCGTTTCACTCAGGTCTTTCCAATAGAGCGGATTGCTGTTGCCGGCCCGGTAAACGATGTTTTGGTTACTGTATGCCGGGGATGTGGCATCTCCGGTAAAAGTGTACATGCCCCATTCATCGGCAGGCTCGAATGAGCCTGCGCCGTCGGCATCGAGCTGCGGCGCGCGTGTCTGCACTCCCTCGATGTCGGCGGTGATGTGTACCGCGCCTTCGGGCAGGGTGTTGCCACCCGGCAGGTCGTCGTTGTGGCAGGACGACAGTGCCAGCGTGGCCAGCACCAAAAAGGTGAATAAGTATCTTGTTGCTTTCATATCATGAGTTTTTGTTGTTTGTCAAAATCAGATTTCCAAATCACCCGACACTGTGCCTTGCGTGTCCCACGGTTGGATCGTGGCATTCACTTCCACTTCCGTACCTACAGGTGTGCGTTTCAGCGTAATGGTGAAAACAGTTTTCTTACCTTGCTCGAAGGTACGCTCGGCTTCCACCGGCCATGTCAATACAGTGCCGTCCGTCAGGGTTAGTTTCAAATTCCTTCCGCTTGCACCCTCTTGCGGCAGGATGATGGCGGAGACGGTCTTGCCATCGGCGGCCGTGTTCAACGTAAGGGTGGCGAGGTCCTGCCCGGCAGTCAGCGTGTTCTGCAACACGTTGAAGTCTGCTGTTACGGGCTGTTTGCTCAGCGTGATGCCCATGCCTGCCAGTTCCGCATCACTCACGCCTTCACCGGCAGTCAACTCTACTTCCACACGGCTCAGGCGGTGGAAGAACTGCAAATCGACTGTATTGGTACTTTTGTCCTTTCCCGTGGCGTTGTCGCTCCGCAGCAGGTCAATGTCGGCAGGGGCCTTTTGGTCGCTCACGTCCACCTTATATATATGGTCCGTCAGGTCGGTTTGCGGATAGTAGGCGATAAAGTCTACCTTTTTATCTGCATTCAAAGGAAAGTAAATGGTCTGTTCTGTTCCGGCAGGTGTAAACTTTCCATCTCCGGCGGTGGTCACATACTTGCGGTTGGTGGCGCCGTCCGTCACTGTCTTCATTCCGTGTTCCAGCATATAGATACCGATACCGTCGTTTGCCTCCCATGTGTCGGTCGTGGCGCGGGGAAGCGTGATTTCTCCGGCAAAGGAAACGGCTATACGTCCGTCATCCACTTGCGGTTCATTTTCATTGTTGCTACATGCGGCTATCATCAGGGCTGCCATGCCGATAAACAGATAATTTGTTTTCATCATACTATTTGTCATTTTAAATTTGTTACTTGATGGTTATATTCACCACTTCCTGTACCTGCCAATCGGTGATGGTTGCTGTACCTGCCGGAGTGTTGTTGCGGGCATCTGCTGTCACGCAGTTTCCGTCACGGGTAAATGCAGGTGCGGTGGTCATCGGTTCCCCACCCGGCGGCTGTGTATTGGCTTGGATGTCTTTTCTTGGGACGCGGCTGCTGTTTCGGACAGCTTTTGAAGGCCGGTTAGGGTCAGTTCGTTCTGTTTTGCGTTTTCTGCCGTTTTCACCTTGAACATATTATTTTCCTCCACAAAACGGAATACCATTTGCGGAGCTTTGTTTGTTGCCGGCGCAAACATCGGTGCGGCAACCATAGCCAGTAGTGTGTATACAAGCATAGTTTTCCATGCATTCATATCAGTATGGTATATTAGTGTTTTTTATATAGGATGCCTTGCGGCTGTTTTTCGTGCAGAAAGAGGAAAAAACGGGTTGCTGAAGAACCTTTTGTGTTGCACAAAAATATAACATGTAAGTAAATGATTGCAAATAAAATCAATTGTCTTTCGTTCAAGTCAATGAAAGACAATTCTTTATATGCTGAAAAGCAGGAAAACTAACGAAAGACAATTTTATCCAAGTACGAAAAACAGTGTGGCAGTTGAGGACATTCAGAAAAAACAGGCACATCATTCACCGGTAATCTGATGCGCTGGATGTGGGAAAGATGATTTGGAAGGCAAAGATGTCAGGAGGATGTTTCGATTTCCGTATCAGTGTTCTTTAAGTAGATTTGTTTACAGTAACTTTTGGGAGTCATTTCCATCATTTTTTTGAAATCTCTGTTGAAATTACCGCTATTGTTGTATCCTACCATTTCACATACTTCTTCTATCGTATATCCGGGATTTTCGGCAAACAGACGGGCTGCCTCGCGCAAACGAAGCTCCTTGCGCCACGGACGGAAATCCATTCCGTAATGGTCTTTCATATATTGCCGGAAGAATGATTGGGACACTCCGAAAGAATCTACCACGATACCGGAAGGGATATCCTTCTCACAGTATGCTTTCTCATCTACATATTTTTGTAATCTTTCTTTTAATAGCCGCTCTTTTTCTTGAAAAACAGTTTTTGACTTTTCCTTGTTCTCTTTTACGGACTTGTCTGTTTCGCCCATGTCTGTTTCCATCGGATGTGCATAAATCTTTGTTTCGGGTGGAACAGCCGCAATGACCGGAATCGCAAATTTCATCCTGCGATAGTAGTTGACGAACCACATCACCATGAAGCTGTAATAAAGCACATACAGTGGAACAAAGAATTTGTACCAGTCGGTAAAAAATAAAATGGGTATAGCCATGATCCCAATAGCCAGTGCACTATAAAATCCGGTCTTTACCCATGCCAGACGATTCTCTTCGTCCTCATCATAATAGTCCTCTACCTCTTGTACCGTCTTGTGGTAAGCTTGCGTGAATTTTCGGGTATAGATAGTTAACTGGATAATATAAGCGGCGATGCCCGTATAAAAGAACCACAAATAATAGTCTATAAAACAAAACAAGGCGACAAACAGGATAATGCCTGCCGCTGCAATGCCTCCGGTCTGTCGGAACACTATGCTCCATCTGACTTCACTTGGACGTATGAAAACCAACATGGACATGGTAAAAAGAAAAGCCTGAAACGATGCAACGAAAAGTGTACTGGCAGGTTCAATACGATGGTCATAACCCGTAAAGCAGCATACCAGACTGAGAAGGGCGAGTACGAAATAAGAGGGCACAAGGATATTACGGGCCTTCCGTAACTTTTCTAATCCGCATTCCGGCGGTATCGTTGTAGTTGCTAGCATGCTTCCCAGCATCGCTACTATGAAAGCTGAAGTTCCCATCAAAATTTTATATGTCGTTTCATCCATGTGTTCAAATCGTTAGGGTTACAAAAGTAGTCTTTTTTGTATTGCGTGCCAAATAATTGGTTTTCAAAGAATAAGAAAAAATAATGATGCCCGTTGTCTCCTTTTCCGCCGAATAAGAATAGATTGGAGAAATTCTTATGATTAAAAATGGAGTTAATAAAAAATATACCAGTCTACACAGACTGTTCTGAATCTTGCCGTATTTCAGTTTTCTTTTTCTTATACAAAAATGAAAAAAGGAAGTAGAGATGGCTGATTAAACTGTTTTATGAGCTTATTGCCGTTTTTTAGCTATTGGAAACATATTGGTTAAGGAAATATTCAAAATATTGCAGATAGAGGGCTATAGTTAACGAAAAAAGGGGTGCATGATGAACACCCCTTTTGCTCAGTAAAGATAAGGCCTTATCTTTACTGGTTGTTTGTAACATTCTAGTTGCGGAATTTTAATCCGTCACCCGCTGTTTCTACGATAATCGGTTTGCTTCGGTCCACTTCCTGTGACAATAGCTTTTTGGACAAATCATTCAGCAAATAGCGTTGGATGGCACGTTTCACGGGACGGGCGCCGAATTCGGGATCATAGCCTGTGCTGGCAATGAAACGGACGGCCTCATCGGTCATTTCCAAAGTAATGCCGTTGCCGGCCAGCATATTCTTGATACCGTTGATTTGTAACATCACAATCTGTTCTATCTCTTCTCTGTTCAAAGGCAAGAACATGATTGTTTCATCTATACGGTTCAGAAACTCCGGCCGTATCGTTTTTTTCAACATGGACATTACCTCTTTCTTCGTCTCTTCAATCACCACTTCGCGATTCTCGTCATTAATCTTTTCGAACTGGCTTTGAATGTATGCGCTGCCCAGATTGGAAGTCATGATGATAATTGTATTCTTGAAGTTTACCGTACGTCCCTTGTTGTCAGTCAGACGTCCGTCATCCAAAACTTGCAGCAGAATATTGAACACATCGGGATGTGCTTTTTCTATTTCATCAAACAATACCACAGAGTATGGTTTGCGTCGGACGGCTTCTGTCAACTGACCGCCTTCATCGTAACCTACGTATCCGGGAGGCGCTCCGATCAGACGGGATACAGAGTGTTTCTCCTGATATTCGCTCATGTCGATACGCGTCATCAGGCTTTCGTCATCAAACAGGTAGTCGGCCAATGCTTTGGCAAGTTCTGTCTTACCTACACCGGTAGTACCCAAGAAGATGAATGAACCTATCGGACGTTTCGGGTCCTGTAATCCGGCACGGCTACGGCGTACGGCATCGGATACGGCTGCTATGGCTTCATCCTGACCTACCACACGCAAATGTAATTCTTGCTCCAGATGAAGCAATTTGTCACGTTCGCTTTGCAGCATCTTGTTGACCGGTATCCCTGTCCACCGTGAAACAACATCGGCAATGTCCTCAGCGGTAACTTCTTCCTTTATCATGGCACTGTCACCCTGCTTGTGTTTCAGGTCTTCTTGAATATCCTTGATCTCGTTCTCTAAAGCCTGTAATTTTCCATAACGGATTTCGGCTACTTTACCGTAATCTCCCTCACGTTCCGCTTTCTCGGCTTCGAATTTCAATTGTTCTATTTCCTGCTTGTTTTGCTGAATCTTGTTGACCAGTTCCTTTTCACTCTGCCATTTGGCTTTGTAAGAGGTTTCCTGTTCTTTCAGTTCGGCAATCTCTTTATTCAGTTGTTGTAATTTCGGCTCGTCTTTTTCACGTTTGATGGCCTCACGTTCAATTTCCAGTTGTTTCAGGTGACGTGAGATTTCATCCAGTTCTTCAGGCACGGAATCACGTTCCATACGCAATTTGGCAGCAGCTTCATCCATCAGGTCAATAGCCTTGTCCGGAAGGAAACGTTCGGTAATGTAACGGTTACTCAATTCTACAGCGGCAATGATGGCTTCATCTTTGATACGTACCTTGTGATGGTTTTCGTAACGTTCTTTCAATCCACGGAGAATGGAGATGGTGCTCAGCGTGTCCGGTTCGGCTACCATAACGGTTTGGAACCGGCGTTCCAATGCCTTGTCCTTTTCGAAGTACTTCTGATATTCGTCCAAAGTAGTGGCTCCGATGCTGCGGAGCTCACCACGGGCCAAGGCGGGTTTTAATATATTGGCGGCATCCATGGCACCTTCACCTTTACCGGCTCCGACTAAGGTATGGATTTCATCGATAAACAGGATGATGCTGCCTTCGGCTTTGATTACTTCATTGACAACAGATTTCAGACGTTCTTCAAATTCACCTTTGTATTTGGCTCCGGCAACCAGTGCGCCCATATCCAATGAGAAGATTTGTTTGTTCTTCAAGTTGTCGGGTACATCACCTCGGATGATACGGTGTGCCAAGCCTTCAACAATGGCGGTCTTACCGGTACCCGGCTCACCGATTAAAATCGGATTATTCTTGGTACGGCGGCTTAATATTTGTAATACCCTACGTATTTCTTCATCACGTCCGATAACCGGATCAAGTTTTCCGCTGCGGGCAGCCTCATTCAAATTAATGGCATATTTGCTTAAGGATTGATAAGTGTCTTCACTGGATTGTGAAGTTACTTTTTCACCTTTACGTAGTTCTGCTATGGCGGAGCGCAGCTCTTTGTCTGTCATTCCCGCGTCTTTCAATATGGTAGCGACAGTACTCTTTACATTCAACAAGGCCAGGATAATAGCTTCCAGTGAAACGAATTCGTCACCCATCTCTTTGGAATACTGTACGGCTCTTTGTAATATCTCGTTGCTTTCACGGCTAAGGTAAGGTTCTCCTCCCGAAACCTTAGGCAGCGAGTCAATTTGCTTGTCGATGACCAATGCGATCTGCTGGGCGTTCATTCCCAATTTCTGGAAAATGAAGTTGGTGACGTTTTCACCTACTTTCAGTACTCCGGCCAACAGATGCACAGGCTCGATAGCTTGCTGTCCGCGGGCTTGAGTTACGTTCACCGCTTGTTGCACTGCCTCCTGTGATTTAATTGTGAAGTTGTTAAAATTCATATTGTATCTCCTTTCTAAATATTATTCAAATACCTATTGAAAACGTAACTGTCACTGCTTTGTTCAGTGGCTTTTGCGATTTCATTTGATAATCGTCAAATAGTTTGCCAAAAAGAAAAAGAAAGCTAATGAAGTAAAATAAGAAGACAAAATGGCAGGCTCTCCGGCTTTTAAATGAAAAAAAGTCCGAATTGTACACAAAAAGGCAGATAACTCTTTTTGCAAGCAGATGATAATTGCTATCTTAGCATCGAAATCATAAAATGAAAACGAGATGACAAATGAAATAAAGTTTGCAGATACTGTAATTCTGGTGGATGTAGCCTATGTAGACAGGGTGGCGGGTGATTTATCCAAACATTTTGGTGACGTGGTGGGCCGTAAGTTGCCGAAAGCGGATTTACCGGTGTTGTTGGAATGTCTGTCACTGGATAGTGGAATACCCTTGGGGGAGAATGCAGTTCAGGTATTATTTATTTATGACGAGGAAAGTAAGAAAATGGATGCTTTTCAGCCGTCGGATTTGGAAAAGGAATTAAATAACGTGGCTTTCAAAAGCCAGTTGGGAGAGTTTGCACTTTATTCTTTCGAACCATCGGATATGGCTAGTCGCGAAGAGTTGTTTCTGGAGTCTTTGAGAGTGGTGGTTGATGCAAAAGAGGTGAAACGGGTGATTATTGTCCCTGCCGAAGAAGAATATGGAGATAAAGTTCCTGCTATATTAAATAAGGTGGACGGAAAAGAAAAAATGACGGTATTCGGTATGAATCCTCCAACCAGTGAAGTCGCTTATCAGTGGGAGATGTTTGGATTCGCTGTTTTACAGTCGTTAGGAATTAAAGCAGACGAACTATAATCATTAAAAAACATGTCTGATTTCAGGTTAAGAGTATTCAGTAGTGTTGCGAAAAACCTCAGCTTTACAAAGGCTTCGCAAGAGCTGTTTATCAGTCAGCCGGCTATAACCAAGCATATTCAGGAATTGGAAACGATGTACCAGACACGCCTTTTTGAGCGAATGGGGAACAAGATCTTGCTGACTGATGCAGGCAGGTTGTTGTTGGAGCATTGTGAGAAAATTTTGGAAGATTACGGACGCTTGGAGTACGAGATGAACTTATTACGTAATGAGCATACCGGTGAGTTGCGCTTGGGAGCCAGTACTACAATTGCCCAATATGTGCTTCCCCCTTTGCTGGCCCGCTTCATCGAGAAGTTTCCGCAAGTGTCTTTATCACTTTTCAGCGGGAACTCCTCTGAGGTGGAAAAGGCATTGCAGGAACATCGTATAGATTTGGCACTGGTAGAGGGAAATACCCGGCAACCTAATTTGAAATATACTCCTTTTCTGCAAGATGAGCTGGTGGCTATCGTCCATACTCATAGTAAGTGGATGGATTATGATGAGATAACTTTGGATGAATTGAAAGAAGTTCCTCTTGTGCTTCGTGAAAGAGGTTCGGGAACATTGGATGTATTGATTACCGCTTTGCATAAACACAACATAAAGTTATCGGACCTTACTATCCGTATGCACCTGGGAAGTACAGAGAGCATTAAATTATTTCTGGAAAATAGTGAGTGCATGGGGATTTTGTCTATCCGGTCTATTAATAAAGAACTGTATTCAGGGAAGTTTAAAGTATTGGATATAAAAGACCTGGTGATGTTTCGTGAATTTGATTTTGTCCAATTGCAAGGGCAGGATACAGGGCTCCCGGCTCTGTTCATGCAATTTGCCAATCATTATAAGGAAAAGTTATAACTTATAATTAAAAACGATTAGATTGTTTTTGAAACATATATTACCTTTGCATCCCGAAATGGAGAAATAATGTTAAAAAGTAAAATATATGATTTCAGTAACAGCTTTACAGCAAAACAGCAAAACTATTTATGTAGGTTTGCTTTCCACGTTAACGGTCTTTTTGTTGATGGACTATATTCCGGTATTGGCTTCATTTTCCCAGTGGGTCACTCCCCCCGTATCTTTATTTCTGGGGTTGATATTTGCATTAGTTTGCGGACAGGCCTATCCTAAGTTCAATAAAAAGGTTTCTAAATATTTGTTGCAATATTCTGTAGTGGGATTGGGGTTCGGTATGAATCTTCAGGCTTCTCTGGCTTCCGGTAAGGAAGGAATGGAATTCACGATCATTTCTGTAATCGGTACAATGATTATAGGTATGTTTATAGGGCATAAACTTTTGAAGGTAGATCGTGATACGGCTTATCTTATCAGTTCGGGTACTGCAATTTGTGGGGGAAGCGCTATTGCTGCTGTGGGTCCTGTATTGAAAGCTAAAGATAGTGAGATGTCTGTGGCTTTGGCTACTATCTTTGTATTGAATGCCATCGCTTTGTTTATTTTTCCGGTGTTAGGTCACATGTTTGGGTTAGATCAACAACAGTTTGGTACTTGGGCAGCTATTGCTATTCATGATACGAGTTCTGTGGTGGGAGCAGGTGCGGCATACGGTGAAGAGGCGTTGAAAGTGGCGACAACAATCAAACTGACCCGTGCACTTTGGATTATTCCTTTGGCATTCGCTACTTCTTTTATTTTCAAGGGAAGCGGTAAGAAAGTAAGCATTCCTTGGTTTATCCTTTATTTTGTTGTGGCTATCGTTCTGAATACTTATGTGCTGGATGGTGTGCCTCAATTCGGGCAGGCTGTTTCCGGACTGGCACGTAAAGGATTGATTATTACCATGTTCTTTATTGGAGCTTCCTTGTCTATGGATGTATTGAAGCAAGTAGGTATGAAACCTCTGATTCAAGGTATTGCTCTTTGGGCGGTGATCAGTCTTAGTTCATTGGCTTATATTCTACTTTTCTGATAGGGATTTATTAGAATATTAAAAAGTATGCGGATGATATGGATTGTCTGAAAAATCCTGTTATCCGCATGTTTTTTTATGAGAATATAATTTAGAAGTAATAGATGAGTAATAGTACAGCGTTTACTCCAATGACAGTGAGGAATCCTTTCCATACATAAGGCAGCATTTCTTTTCTGCGGGAGGAAAAAAATATGGCATAGAACATATTCACTACGATGTTGCTGATGATAGCTTGCATGATACAGGCCCCTACAATGGTTGCCGGAATGTTTCCGCCTTGTAACAGGTTTAGTATGAAAGGAGTGATATCACTTAATCCTGTTGCAATGGAGAGAATACTCAAACCTTCTGTTCCTGCATAAACCAATGTATAGTGAGTCAGAAATGTAAATACTACAAATAATAAAGCAAAGATCAGAGCGACTTTGAATTCCAGTGGATTACTTTCCGTTTCCGTTTCTTCAATAACTTCGCGCTCGCCTTTTATAGTATGCTTTTTATGGATGAATATGCCGATGCCGGCGGCGGTTGCAGACATGATGAGCAGATAGGGGTAAATATTCAGAAAGATGGAAGTGCTGAATATAAGGATTAAAATCATGAAACGTAAGAACATCATGCTGACAGCAAGCATCATGGCAGATACATATTCCGGTATTTCATGCGCTTGTACCCGTTTGCATTTGCGGGCAAGGATGGAAATGGTAGCGGTGCTGCTATACAGACCACCGATAATGCCCGAAACCAAAGTGCCTGATTCGCGGAAAACATATTGCTTCAGCAGGTAGGACAAATAGGAGATACCCGATACGACTACAGTAGCCAGCCAAATGGTGTATGGAGTGAGATTGATACCCGGTATGAGAGGTTCCTTGGGTAGCATGGGCAAAATGATACCGCTGATAGCCAGAAATTTTGCCAGTGTGATCATTTCATCATTCTGCATCCGTTGTACAAGTTCTGTGAAGGTGTGTTTCATTTCTGTGAAAAGAAGCACGGTGACTACCATCATCACGTAAAACCAGGAAGGCTGTGTACTTATGATAGGAGCCATACAATAGGTGATAAGGGCGATGATGATTGTTGTCACTCCAAACACGTGGAACTGGGATTGCTTGACATAATAATTGATGCCCAGTAACATACCTAAAATTATTCCGCCTCCCATAAATAAATGCATTTCCTTAGGATCAAGTATATAGAGGAGATATCCCAAAATGCCGATAAAAGTAAAAGTCCGGTCTGTGCCGAAAAGCGTAGTTTCCCCCTCTCGTTTCAGGCTGATTCTCCGTTGGGATAAACCGATGAGTAAAGAGAACAAGGTCACCAGAATGAAAGTAACCAATTGCTGGGGAAGGTAATCGTACAACTTTTCCATAAATCTGTCAAGATTAGGTTGATGTAATAGGTTTTTCCTTTTAAACTGCATTGACTCCTCTGATGGATTCAAGTGGCTTTAAAACGCTTGCTTAAACTGGCTTTCTTCAAAAAGTCCTTTTAATTTATCATCACTTTTTATTTGGTTGATGATTGTGGACAGAACTCCTGCTTTAGGCAATTCTACCACAACGTCTGTTTTATATTTACCACCGCTCTGCCGGCTGTTTTCACAGATTACTTTTAAGTTAGCAGCCTCTTGCTGGGTAGCCATATGGATCAGATCTGAGAACTGTTCCCACTCTGCATTACCGAATTTTTTTTGAGACTTGGCAGCCATTTCCGCCTTTGCTTTGATCTGGCTGGTTATTGCGGTACGGGCTGCAATGACCGCCTTCTTTTTGGAGGCAGTGGCGTCACCGCTCTGAGCTGATGCTGAGGCACGGAAGAAGTCTGCGTTTGTGCTATATGCATTTCCGGTACAAGGAGTACTTTGTGCCTGTGCCCATGTTGACATTCCAAGGACGAAGGCTAAAAAATAGATGAATTTATAATATTTCATAGTTGTAATTTTATCAATCTATTGCGAAGATAGAAGAATATTTGATAATATAAACAAGAAAAGGGAAAAAAAGATTGAGCTTGCTTTATGAAATGATTATATTTGCAGAAATTAAATGAAAGGTTAGTATTCATGGAATCAACAACAAAACTCTATTCGTTAAATTACACAAACGCAAATACTTATTTATTTGCATTCGTGTTTATTGTAGGTAATGTGGTATTGCCGCAACTTTGTCATTTGGTGCATTTGGGTGGACCTGCTATGTTACCCATTTATTTCTTCACATTAATAGGTGCTTATAAATATGGATTCAAAGTGGGGATGTTGACGGCTGTTCTTTCTCCGCTTGTCAATAGCTTCTTGTTTGGAATGCCTTCTGTGACCATACTTCCGGCTATATTGGTAAAGTCGGTATTGTTGGCGTTGGTGGCGGGATATATGGCAGATCGTTTCCGTAAGATTACGATTCCTGCATTGCTGGGGACTGTTATGGCATATCAGGTGGTGGGTACCTTGATAGAATGGGCTCTTGTCGGTGATTTCTATTTGGCGGCACAGGATTTCCGGATTGGAATTCCGGGCATGTTGCTCCAGATTTTTGGTGGCTATGCTTTGTTGAAAGCTATTGCAAAAAGATAAGTTGTAAACATTTGATGTTATGCTGCAAATTGTGAAGCAGCCTGAAAATGGTGGCGCTGGCTATGTTCTGGTAGCTGTCATGGATGGAGATCCCGGTAAATGGATGACTTTGGTTTTTGATAAATCATTTAATAGTTAATAGATAAAATGACAGGCACATTATTATTTTTAGGATTAGGAATGCAGGAAATATTATTCATTGCATTGATTGTTCTTTTATTCTTTGGTGGGAAGAAGATACCCGAACTGATGAAGGGGTTGGGCAAAGGGGTTAAGAGTTTTAAGGAAGGGATGAACGGGGTGGAGGATGATATAGATGGAAAAGATAAGAAAGGGGAAACGAAAGAGTGACAAATGATGGAACAACAGCAGAAGATACTGACTTTTTGGGATCATCTGGAAGAACTGCGCCATGTCTTATTCCGTATTGCAGTGGCTGTGGTATTTCTAATGTTGGTAGCATTCTTGTTTAAGGATGAGCTTTTTGCTATTGTTCTAGCGCCTAAGAATGCTGATTTCATTATTTATCGTTTTTTTTGCCGGATAGCTGATTTCATGGCTATGCCTTCATTATGTCCGGAAGTGTTTTATGTGAAAATGATCAATACCCAATTGGCGGCTCAATTCATTACTCATATGAGCGTGTCTTTTTATACGGGTTTTTTGCTGGCATCTCCTTATGTTATTTATCAGTTGTTCCGTTTTGTTTCGCCGGCTTTATACGAGAATGAAAAGAAATATTCTACCCGGATTGTAGGGTGGGGCTATTTTCTTTTTATGATGGGAGTTCTTTTGAATTATTTTTTGATTTTCCCTCTTACTTTCCGTTTTCTTGCTACCTATCAGGTCAGTATGGAAGTGGAGAACACGATTACTTTGTCTTCGTATATGGATACATTGATGATGATGAGCCTGATGATGGGGATTGTTTTCGAGATTCCTGTCCTTTGTTGGCTTTTTGCCAAACTGGGATTTCTTACGGCTGATTTTATGAAGCGGTATCGTCGTCATGCTATTGTTATTATTCTGATAGTTGGAGCTGTTATCACTCCTACGTCAGATGTCTTTACATTGATGATGGTGTCTGTGCCTATGTATTTGCTTTACGAAGTCAGCATTTGGATTGTAAGTCGGATTGGGAAGAAACAGCGGGAAGAATCCGTAGAGGAAGTGCTTGAAAAATCATGAGATGATAATCCTTATAAATGTTATTCCGTAAAAAAGGAAGACCTTTCATGATAGGCCTTCCTTTTTCCATTAGGATCCATACTTTATTAAATTTTCCAGCCAAAGGCTTCTGCTACGGCCGGAAACACAATCTTTCCGTTTACAATATTCAAGCCGTTTTTTAGTCCCGGATCGTTTCCGCAAGCTTTTTCCCAACCAAGATCTGCCAATCTGATAGCGTATGGCAGTGTAGCATTGGTTAATGCCAAGGTTGAAGTACACGGCACGGCTCCCGGAATATTTGCCACACAGTAATGGATGATACCGTCTACTTCGTAAATAGGTTCGGCATGAGTTGTGGGATGGGAGGTTTCAAAACATCCTCCTTGGTCAATGGCCACATCTACCAGTACAGTACCCTTTTTCATCAGTTTCAGCATAGGGCGTGTTATGAGGTGGGGAGCCTTTGCACCGGGGATAAGAACTGCACCGATTATCAAATCAGTTGTTGGCAGTTCTTTTTCTATATTGTGGCTGGACGAGAATAATGTTTTTACATTTTTAGGCATGAACTCACTCAACTGACGCAGGCGGGGTAATGAAATATCACAGATTGTGACATCAGCCCCTAATCCTGCAGCCATTAAAGCTGCATTGGTTCCTACAATGCCGCCGCCTAATACCAGCACTTTGGCTGGCTTGACACCGGGAACTCCACCTAGCAAGATGCCACGTCCTCCTTGAGGCTTCTCCAAAAAACGTGCTCCTTCCTGAGTGGACATTCGTCCCGCCACTTCACTCATGGGAATCAGCAGAGGCAGTCCTCCTTGTTTGTCTGTTACAGTTTCATAAGCTAGGCATACTGAACCACTACGCATCATTGCCTCCGTTAATTCTTTGTCACAGGCAAAATGGAAGTATGTAAATACCAGTTGGCCCTTACGTACCAGGTTATATTCACATTCGATGGGTTCCTTGACTTTTATAATCATCTCGGCAATGGCGTACACATCTTCTATAGTAGGAAGGATACGCGCTCCGACTTTCTCATACTCTTCATCGGAAAATCCGCTGTTTATACCTGCGGTGTGTTGTATATACACCGTGTGACCTCTCTGTACCAACTCGTGTGCTCCTGCAGGGGTTAATGATACACGATTCTCGTTGTTTTTGATTTCTTTAGGAATTCCTACTATCATAATTGTCACATTTAAGGGGTTTGACTGCCTCAAAGATAACAAAATGTCAGAAAAGTAGGTTTTGTCTGGATATGTTTTTTTCGTAATAAATGTATGTTTAGCAACATTGTTTTAAGGGATATTCTGTTTTTTATTTGTAAGTTTGCGGAGAGATTCAAAATTTTTGTGATGAGTTCTCCATAAAATAAAGAAAATGACTTTACGAAATTATATAATCATAGCAGCTTTGGGCAGTGTTCTTGCTGTACGGGCACAGGAAGAACCGGCTGCTCCTGTATTCCGTCCTCCTTTTGATTTTCCGCTTATTCTGAGCGGTAATTTCGGTGAACTGCGTTCTAACCACTTTCATGGAGGAGTGGATTTTAAAACCCAGGGAGAGGTGGGAAAACCTATTCATTGCATTGCCGACGGATATGTGAGCCGTGTACTGGTTACTCCCGGAGGATATGGGCAGGCTATTTTTATTACGCATCCCAATGGATATACTTCAGTATATGGACATGTGTTGAAATTTGCTTCTGCAGTGGCAAAAGTGGTGGAGGAATATCAATATCGGCATGAAACTTTTGCTGTGGATTTGAAATTCGAGCCTCATCAGGTCAGTTTCAAAGCTGGAGAAATCATTGCTTTAAGCGGTAATGAAGGGTATTCTTTCGGACCGCATCTGCATATGGAGATACGCCGTACGGATACTGGTGAATTGATAGATCCCTTACAGTTCTATACCGATAAAATTAAAGACACTACTCCGCCACGTGCGTCAATGATTATGCTTTATCCGCAGCGGGGCGCTGGAGTTGTGGAAGGCTCACAAAGAAAAAAATCCATATCTGTTGCTTCTTTGGGACAACCGGTTTCTGCTTGGGGGAAAATAGCCGCTGGCATTAAGGCATACGACTATATGGATGGCACACATAATAATTATGGTGTGCGTTCCGTGGTACTCTATGTGGATACGACAGAAGTTTTTCGCAGTACGGTGGATGGCGTTTTGCCCGAAGAGAACCGGATGATTAATGCCTGGACAGACTATGAGGAGAATGTAAAGAGGCATAATTGGGTGATGCGCTCACAGATTCTTCCCGGAAATAGTTTGCGCATGTTACAAGCCAATGATGAAGGAGGGGTGGTTACGATTGATGAAGAACGTGATTATCATTTTCGTTATGAATTAGCTGATTTATATGGGAATAAGTCGACTTATCGTTTCATTGTGCGTGGCCGTAGGCAGCCGATAGAGGAATATCATCCGCAGGTAAAACATTATTTGGCATGGAATAAAGGTAATGTGGTTCAGGAACCGGGTATGGAACTGGTTATCCCCCGAGGAATGTTGTATGAGGATGTGGCACTGAACTGTCATGTGGTTAAAGATACAGCCGCAATATCTTACGAGTACCAGTTGCACGATGAGCCAGTAGCTTTGCAGGCTGGGTGCACGCTGATGATCGGGGTACGCCATCTTCCTGTAGAGGATACGTCGAAATATTATGTGGCCCGTAAGTGGGGAAAAAGGAAAGGTTCAGCAGGAGGAATTTATGAAAATGGTTGGATGAAGACTTCCATCCGTGAACTGGGAACCTATACCGTAGCTATAGATACTTTGTCTCCACGAGTGACCCCATTAAATAAGGCACAATGGAAGACAGGTAAGGTTCAGTTCAAAATAGGAGATGCGGAAACGGGTATTAAGGATTATAAGGTGAAGATAGACGGCGAATTTGCCTTATTCGGTTTCAGTTCCAAAAATGCGAAATTGTGGATGAAGCATCCTGAACGGTTAAAAAAAGGAGTCGCCCATAAATTGGAATTGGTGGTGACAGATTATTGTGGAAACGAAACAAAAGAGGAATATGAATTTTGATGGTAAAATAAGTATTATACACAATTAAAAAGTTATATATTAATGAAGAATAAACTGATTTTAGGTGCTGCCTTTCTATTGGCGGCAATAACAGAGAGTTTGGCATGCACTAACCTGATTGTAGGTAAGGGAGCCTCGGTTGATGGTTCTGTTATCGTTTCTTATTCCGCTGATTCATACGGAATGTTTGGCGAGTTGTATCACTATCCTGCCGGTATGCATGAAAAAGGAACCATGCGTGATATCTATGATTGGGATTCGGGCAAATATTTAGGGCAAATAAAAGAAGCGCGTCAAACCTATAATGTGGTAGGTAATATGAATGAATTTCAGGTAACCATAGGTGAAACTACTTTTGGTGGACGGGAGGAATTGGTTGATTCTACCGGTATTATGGATTATGGAAGTTTGATTTATGTAGCTCTCCAGCGTTCTCGTACAGCTAAAGAAGCCATACAGGTAATGACGGATTTAGTAAAAGAATATGGTTATTATAGCAGTGGCGAATCATTCAGTATCGCTGATCCCAATGAAGTCTGGATTTTGGAGATGATCGGTAAGGGTCCCGGTGTGAAAGGTGCTGTATGGGTAGCAGTCCGTATACCGGATGATTGTATTGCCGCACATGCTAATCAGAGCCGGATTCATCAGTTCAATATGAATGACAAGGATAATTGCCTTTACTCTCCGGATGTGATTTCTTTCGCTCGTGAAAAAGGTTATTTTGACGGTATGAATAAAGATTTCAGTTTCTCGGCGGCATATAATCCTTTAGATTTTGGTGGTGTACGGTTCTGTGAAGCGCGTGTATGGAGTTTCTATAATATGTTTAACAAGTCGGTGGGAGATACCTATCTTCCTTATATTCAGGGGGACAGCAAAGAACCGATGCCTCTTTATATCAAGCCTTCCCGTAAACTTTCAGTACGTGATGTACAAGCGGCTATGCGCGATCACTATGAGGGTACTCCACTGGATATAACTAATGATCCCGGTGCCGGTCCGTTTAAAACTCCTTATCGTCTGTCTCCCTTGAGTTTTAAAGTAGGAGATCAGGAATATTTCAATGAACGTCCCATTTCGACTCAGCAAACGGCTTTCACTTTTGTGGCACAGATGCGTGCTAACCTGCCCGATGCAATAGGGGGAGTATTATGGTTTGGAACAGATGATGCTAATATGACAGTGTTTGCTCCTGTATATTGTTGTTCGGATCGTATTCCTGACTGTTATAGCGGTAAAGAAGCCGACTGTGTAACTTTTTCATGGGACTCTGCATTTTGGATTTATAATTGGGTGGCCGATATGATTCGTCCACGTTATAGCCTGATGATTGATGATATGCGTGCCGTTCAAAATAATTTGGAAGATACTTATGCGAATGCACAGGCTGGCATTGAATCTTCTGCCATGAGCTTATATGAGAAAGATCCTGTAAAGGCAAAAGAGTTCTTGACTAACTATAGTTGCATGACAGCCGAATCGGCAATAGACAGCTGGAAGAAATTGGGCGAATTTTTGATTGTGAAGTATAATGACGGTGCTGTGAAAAAGATGGCAAAAGATGGAACCATACTTCGTCCTGAAACCGGTCATTGCGCTCCTTTGGTACGTCCGGGGTATCCCAAAGAATTTTTGGAAGAACTGGTAAAGGCCACCGGTGAACGCTATAAGATGAAATAGGATATATTTTTGTATGTTCTGAAAGTCTGATTAATTAGTGGAGGGGCAGGTTATGATCCTGCTCCTGTGCATAATAAGATAGTTTTTTAGATTGTATTCAGGATGCCTGGGAACTTTTCTGACTGTTATATAGTAGTGTTTTTTTACCTTGTATGGTCTTCTGCTTTTTTATGACAGATTATTTTAGGGGGATAATCCTTTATATCTCTAATTTTCTTCTTTCAAATTTCTAGGATTTTTAATTTAATTCTTTTACATTTGTCAAGACGTAAAAATCGGATGTAATTATAAACCTTATAAATAACAAAAAATTATGGAAAATGAAGAATTGATAAAGCAAGTGACAGAGAAAGCAGAGAAATGGTTAACACCTGCTTATGATGCCGAAACACAGGCTGAAATTAAGAAAATGTTGGCGAATCCCGATAAGACTGATTTGATTGAAGCATTTTATAAAGATTTGGAGTTTGGGACAGGTGGTTTGCGTGGTATTATGGGCGTGGGCAGTAACCGTATGAATATTTATACGGTAGGTGCTGCTACTCAAGGTTTGTCCAATTATCTAAATAAAAATTTTAAAGATCTCGATCAGATATCTGTTGTGGTAGGTCATGATTGCCGTAACAACAGCCGTTTGTTTGCGGAAATTTCTGCCAATATCTTTTCTGCGAACGGTATTAAAGTATATTTGTTTGAAGATATGCGTCCTACTCCTGAAATGTCATTTGCTATCCGTCATTTCGGTTGCCAGAGCGGTATCAATATTACTGCCTCTCATAATCCGAGAGAATACAATGGTTACAAGGCTTATTGGGATGATGGTGCACAAGTATTGGCTCCGCACGATAAGGGTATCATTGATGAGGTGAACAAGATTTCATCGGCTACTGACATCAAGTTTGAAGGTAACAAGGATCTGATTCAGATTGTGGGCGAAGAGGTAGACAGCGTCTATTTGAATAAAGTGAAAACAATTTCTATTGATCCTGAAGTGATCAAGCGTCAGAAGGATTTGAAAATTGTGTATACTCCGATTCATGGTACAGGTATGATGTTGATTCCGCGTGCATTGAAGCAATGGGGATTTGAAAATGTACATACCGTGCCTGAACAAATGGTGAAGAGTGGCGATTTTCCAACTGTTGTTTCTCCGAATCCGGAAAATGCCGAGGCTTTGTCTATGGCTATTGATTTGGCTAAGAAAATAGACGCTGACATTGTAATGGCTAGCGATCCGGATGCTGACCGCGTAGGTATGGCTTGTAAAAATGACAAAGGAGAATGGGTGCTGATCAATGGTAACCAAACCTGTTTGCTGTTCTTGTATTATATAATAAAGAACCGTATTGCGATGGGTAAGATGAAGGATGATGATTTCATTGTGAAGACTATCGTTACTACGGAACTGATTAAATCTGTCGCAGACAAGAATCACATCGAAATGTTGGATTGCTATACCGGATTCAAGTGGATTGCACGTGAGATCCGTTTGCGTGAAGGCAAACAGCAATACATCGGAGGTGGTGAAGAAAGCTACGGATTCCTGGCCGAAGACTTTGTCCGTGATAAAGATGCTGTTTCTGCTTGTACATTGTTGGCGGAGATTTGTGCTTGGGCAAAAGACCAGGGCAAGACCTTGTTCGAAGTTTTGCTTGATATTTATGTGGAGTATGGTTTCTCAAAAGAAACTACTGTGAATGTTGTGAAACCAGGAAAGAGCGGGGCAGAAGAGATTAAGGCAATGATGGAAAACTTCCGTTCTAATCCTCCGAGAGAAATAGGCGGTTCTAAGGTTGTTCTTGTCAAGGACTTTAAAACTTTGAAGGTGACTGATGGTAACGGGAATATAACAGAAATAGATATGCCGGAGGCTAGTAACGTATTGCAATATTTTACGGAAGATGGAACTAAGATTTCAGTTCGCCCGTCAGGAACAGAACCTAAAATCAAATTCTATGTGGAAGTAAAAGGTGAAATGGGTTGCCACAAATGTTTCGATGCCGCTAATGCAGCTGCTGAGGAAAAGGTGGAAGCCGTAAGAAAATCACTGGGAATTTAATCGAGTATAAGCATCGGGCGAAAGTCTGAGAGAATATTCATAAATAAAAGAAGGGGTGGTGGAGATGTATTTCTCTATCCCCCTTTTCTTTTATTTCCGTGCCATTTATATCAAAATCTACACTTCTTTGTTTATTTTTTGTTGTAACTTTGCCTTCTGTTTTAAATAAGGTAAAAGATATGATGTGGTTACTTCTGGCATTTCTCTCGGCTGCATTGCTGGGATTCTATGATGTATTTAAGAAACAGTCGTTGAAGGACAATGCGGTTATTCCGGTATTATTTCTGAATACGTTGTTCTCTAGTTTGATATTTCTTCCTTTTATTGTATTGTCAGTGTGGAGACCGGGAATATTGGAGGATTCTATTTTTTATGTGCCTGTTGCAGGGTGGGAGGTGCATCGCTATGTGGTGTTGAAATCTGTTATTGTCCTTTCGTCGTGGATATTGGGATATTTTGGGATGAAGAATCTGCCTATCACAATTGTGGGACCTATAAACGCTACTCGTCCGGTAATGGTGTTGGTGGGAGCTTTAGTGGTCTTTGGTGAGCGATTGAATTTTTACCAATGGATTGGTGTGCTGATGGCTGTCTTCTCTTTTTTTATGCTGAGCCGCAGCGGAAAGAAAGAGGGAATAGATTTCAAACATAATAAATGGATTTATTATGTGGTAATGGCAGCTGTGTTGGGAGCGGTCAGCGGGCTTTATGACAAGTATCTCATGGCGTGTATTTATCCTCGTTTCTTTATTTTTCTTCGTCTTTGATGACAATTTCAGCAATATGTTTTACCACGTCACGTTCGGCAAAATTAATGGCTACCCTTACCGCACTGGTAATGGATTTTGCCTTGCTGTTGCCGTGGCAGATGATAAACGGTGCCTTAACGCCCAAAAGCAGCGCGCCGCCGTATTCCGTAACGTCAGCACGTTTTTTTAAGGCTTTCATTGTCGGCAGAAGCAAAAGCCCGCCGAGTTTTGCCATTAAGCCGCCTTTGGAAATGGCGTCTTTTATGACCTCTCCAACACTATAGGTTGTAGTGTTTATAGGATTCAGAAGTTCAGGTGGAACCAAAGTGATCCCGGCTGCACCAGCCATTTCTATAATGGCAGTCTTTCCGCACTTTTTCTCATTCTTGTAGCCACGTTTACTTTCTATTATAGAAGTATTTTCTACTACGGAAGCATTCTCTGAAACAGCCATCATCTCTTTTCCCACAAAATCAATTCTACCTGAACTGCCTATATTACGTTTCTCCCAAATTGCATATTCG
>OGZW01000668.1_pt1 | contig 27442 bp, 29 predicted proteins | sample 1577001 | NCBI WGS metagenome assembly OGZW01 (sample SAMEA3541519, study PRJEB24748) | human gut metagenome | biome: human gut; feature: human-associated habitat; material: faeces | place: China | collected 2012 | reverse complement strand
AAATGAATGAAAAAAAAGAAAAAGAAAAAGAAAAAGAACAATGGTCAATTATTGAAGTACAGTGATTTATTTACGAAGATCATCAACCGAAATATCTGTATTATTCTGGTGATCGTGCTTGGGATCGCATTTGTCGGCGTTACCCTTATGTCTGTATACAGAGGTAATGCGGCAATCAATTCTGAGGCGCAGGAATACCGGGCAGAGATTGAGAAATGGGTATTAAAGCAGCAGAGCATATTAAATATGTTTGTTAATAATATAGAGGCGCAGGGAGATCTCTATAAGGATTATGACGCTGCTGTGCAGTATCTGGATCACATAACGCAGAAATATGAGGAGATTTCCTGTACATATTTATCAGATCCGTCACTGCCGACGGTTGTAATTATGAATAATGGCTGGAAGCCGGATGCTGATTTTGATGTGACGCAGCGATCCTGGTATTCTGATGCCATTGACAATGATGACATTGCAGTCAGTGCTCCATATCTTGATGAACAGACGGGGAACTACTGTATAACTATGAGCAAGCGTGTTGTGATTGACGGAAAGACGATCGGTGTATTTGGCATTGACTTCTATATGGATCAGTTGACGGCGATTCTTTCGGACAGCTACAATGGGCGCAATTATGCATTTTTGGCATCAAAGGATGGAATGATCGTGACACATCCGTCGGAGCAGCTGCAGCTTGGAGAGGGTGTTTCGGTAAAGGTCAGCGACAGCGTTTATGCAAAGTGCAAAAAGGACGCTTCCGTAAAAATGATCATTGATTATCAGAAAAAGGCCAAAACGGTTACGGCAATGACAACGGAGGATGGCAATTTCCGTGTCTTTATGGTAGAGGATTGGTTGCAGGTATATGCTTTTCTGGCAGAGACTACGATATTTTACATATTTATGTTTATAGCCTGTGTCTGGTGCAGCATCTGGTATAACCGCAGGATTATCGGTAAATGGTTCCAGCCTCTGGAGGAGTTTGCCAGAAAGATCCCGGCAGTGGCGCAGGGACAGCTGGATATTGTTTTTGATGAGGATGAGATCTGCCTGGAGATTAAAGTGTTGCAGGACTCATTAAACCGGATGGTTGCGTCATTAAATACATATATCAATGATATTGTTCGTATATTGGAGGATATTGCAGAAGGAAATCTGGCTGTTACTTCTGACATTGAGTATCGGGGAGATTTTGAAAGGTTACAGCAGGCAATTCAGGAGATTACAGGCAATCTGAATGGACTGGTTCGTGATATTGAGCAGAGTGCAAAGCAGTTTCAGGGTATTTCTATGCAGGTTTCCGATATGTCCGGTCAGGTTGAGCAGGGAGCCAGACAGCAGGCGGACAGTATAGATGATCTTGCACAAAATATGACTCATCTGCAGAAAGGCATGGTACAGGCGACCGGCAGTGTACGGGAAGTGATTGTGGCGGTAAATGCCAACAACGAAAATCTTCGTGATATTACTCACAATCAGATCAACCTTCTCAGCGATAAAATGCATGAGATTTCAGAAAGCTCCGCAAAGATCGGGGAATGTCTGGAGCTGATAAACAGTATCAACAGTCAGACTAATCTTCTTGCACTGAATGCTTCTATTGAGGCGGCAAGGGCAGGAGAGGCAGGAAAGGGATTTGCCGTTGTGGCAGATGAGATCCGGAAACTGTCGGAGAATACAGCGGATGCCAGTGGTGAGATCCGTGGAATGATCCAGAAAAATAACGAGTCCGTTCGGGAAGGAATTGATATCACAGAGCATACGGTTCAGATTCTTGAGGATAATCTGAAGAGCTTTGAAGAAGCCCGTGACGAGATTACGAAAGCAGCGCAGATCATAGAAAATCAGGAAGAATACATGAATAATATTTCTCAGTCGATGGGAACCATTGGCAGTATTGTAGACAACAATACCAGTGTTTCCAAAGAGAATACGGCGGCGGCAGAAGAAATGACACAGCAGACAGACCAGCTCTCCAGTCAGATCGGGAAATTCCATCTGGCAGAGTGACGGAATCCATCCTGTTTTCAGGAGAAAACGACCGGGGCGAAAACTGCCGAAAACTGGCAGAATCATTGACTTTTTGCGCCTGATATGATAAATTTAATCTATGTATTTATGTGTATTGGAGAGTTATGCCTGTGGGTCAGAGATGATTGTCTTTTGGAAGGGCATAGTGGTAAAAGTGCAAATAATATTTGCAGAAATGGAGATGGGGCATGGATTATACAAAATTAACAAATCAGGATCTGGAGCAGCTGATTGAGCAGAAGGATGTAGAGGCTACCTGTGAGATGGCGGACAGATGTCTGAATGGTACATATGGGGTTGAGCAGAACTTAAACAGAGCGTATCAGCTTTATCACAGAGCGGAGAGTAAGGGAAGCAGGCGTGCATACGTTGGATTAGCGTATATGTACGAAAATGGCATTCTCTTTGGACAGAATATAGAGCTGGCCAAGAAGTATTATGCGATGGCCGGTGTAGAAAAGACAGAATTTGCAGAGGTACAGGAACGGAAAAAGCATTATGTTGAGATGGAGTCAGGACCACGGGAGCCGGTTCGTGTCGGAGCCGATGGTCAGGTGATCGACCGGATTGTCAACGAAGCAATGGGAATCAGTGATGAACCTGTTGATGAGTCCAGACAGCATTTGATGGAGATGGCTGTGAGCCGCGCCCAGGAGGCGGCCGAAGCAGCACGGATGGCGGCAGTTAAGGCACAGGAGGCAGCCGCAGCAGCAGATAAGGCAGCAGAATATGCAAAAAAAGCCTGTCTGTAGACATGGAGGATTAAATGAAAAAGTATCGGGGAGCATCGGGAAAAATATATAATATTGATCCGGAGCCAATCGCCAAGGGCGGTGAAGGGACGATATGTGCCGTAGAAGGGGCAGATGATATCGTAGCAAAAATATACAAACAGGAAAAAAGAACAAAGCGTCGTTTGGAAAAGCTCTCTCTGATGATTCGCTATCAGTTAACGGATATTCAGCGCCGGCAGGTTACATGGCCATTGGACGTGATCTATGAGGAGTCCGGCTTTGCAGGTTATATTATGCCGAGACTTCATAGTGCTGAGGACTTTACTGTGGTATGTGGTGCCGGGATCGAGGAGATCAATCTGGAGGATCGATTATTTATCGGATATAATATTTGCGCAGCGGTAGATACGGTACATAGTTTTGGCCAGGTTTGTGGCGATCTGAATCCACAGAATATCTGTGTCAACCTGGATATGGATGATCCGGGAGCTTTGATGGTTACCTTGGTAGACACTGATTCGTATCATATTGTAAATGGTCAGATGATGTATCGCTGTGAGGTGGGACAGGCGAATTATATACCACCGGAGCTGCAGAAACGTTTATATGGCGGGCAGAGCTTATCGTCTATGCCACTTCCGACATATAGTAAGGAGACGGATCGTTTTGCGCTGGCAGTTAATTTATTTTCATTATTTATGAATGGCTGTCATCCTTTTGCGTGCGCGATCGACCCGGAGGAGGCAGAGCAAATGGATGAATCCTTGGATATACCACAGCCTTCCGACAATATCCGTAAAGGATTTTCACCATTCTTTTACAAGAAAAAGGGAATCACATATCCGACTTATGCGCCGGACTTTACATTCCTTCCGGAGAGCTTTCAGAGATTGTTTTATCGTACCTTTGTGGATGGCTATAAGGATCCAACGGCGCGTGCCAGTGCCAGTGAGTGGATGCAGGTGATCATGGAAGTCTTACAAAATAAAGACTATATTAAATGTCCGCATGGCCATATCTACTTTATCCACAAAATGGAATGTCCTTATTGCGAGATGATCAAAAAGCATCAGGAGAGACAGCGAAAAGCGGAGGCAGAGGCGGCCGCAGAGAAAAGAAGAATTGCAGCCAGTCAGCCGATTCATCCGAAGGAGCATATGGCAGACAATTATATGGATGTACGCCCGAAGGAGCCGACATTCCTGGAGTCGCATTTTGTATTTATCATCTATGGAGTAATTGCACTTTTTATCATTTTATTTATTGTATGGTATTTTAACAGCTGATAGAGGTAACACCAAGGGGTAGCAATGAAAAGGAAACAGGAGGAAGGAAAATGAGTGAACAGATCACGAAGGAGCAGTTGTTTGGGGGGATTGCAGCACCAAGCGAACCGCATATGGCATGTGTGCTTCTGCTGGATATTTCCAGTTCAATGAAAGGAGCACCGATTCAGAGTCTGAATGAAGCGATCGCAAAATTCAAGCAGCAGGTATGTCAGGATCCGCTTGCGAGGAAACGTGTAGAGGTAGCGATTGTTACATTTGAGACACATGTAGAGATTGTCAGTGATTTTATGCCGATCGATCAGATGCCGGCTATCACATTGGAGCCGGGTGGACAGACACATATGGCAGAGGCGATACAGGTAGCCATTGATCTGGTTAAGAAACGTACCAGAGAATATCAGGGAGTTGGGGTTCCTTGTTTTAAGCCGTGGATCTTTATGATCACGGATGGCGTTTCTATGTCTACATCGGAGGCGATGCAGGAGGCAGCCGCCAGAATTCACGAGGAGGAGTCCAAGGGAAGTAATGGACGTCTCAAATTCTGGGCTTTAGGTGTCGATGATTATGATAAAGAAGAGCTTTTTAAGTTGACAGACCGTGTGATCGAATTGCAGCAGCATGAGTTCACAGGTATTTTTGACTGGCTGGTAGACAGCATGAGTGCAATCTCCAAGAGCCAGGTAGGAGACAGGATTGAGCTGGATAATCTGCCGGAGGGCGCAGGTATGGCAGCGGATATCGAGGAGAGGGATGTCAGCGAGTGGTAGGAGATCATTTCTGACATTTGAGAAGGGGCGTATGACATGTTAAGCTATGGATTTTCTATCAAAGGAAAAGCACATATAAAAGCAGGGGTTGTATGTCAGGATGCCAATATGCATGGGGAGATCGCACCGGGATTATATGTCGGCGTAGCTGCAGATGGGGTTGGCAGTGCGCGTCATTCGGATATTGCATCCGGTCTTGCGACAGAGAAGCTGGTAGAATATTTAGAACGTCATATACGGGCCGATTATGGAATTGATGAGAAAAAGGTCTGTCTCAAGGCAGGATTTCAGTATGCAGAGAAAGCTATTGAAGAATATGTGCAGGACTGCGATGATATGCTCAATGAATATGACACAACTCTTCATGTGGTGCTCTATGATGGCAGGACAGTGGTTTATGGTCATGCCGGTGATGGAGGGATTCTGGTCCGGACCGTGTCCGGAGAGACAAAGGTGGCGACATTTCCGCAGAAGGGATCTGACGGGGTCTCGGTAATGCCTCTCCGGGCAGGGGAGCAATCGTGGGAATTTGGTTATTTTCCGGAAAGAGTAGCAGCAGTTATGCTTGTTACGGATGGAATCCTCGAAAGAGTGATTCAGCCACAGTTATTAAATCTTCCGGCGACCAGAGAGGAAATTCAAAATTCTGACAGACATAAAAAAAATGTGTATCTAAGTGCAACGGAGTTTTTTATGAATCCGTATTGTGTGCTTGGTAATAAAAATCTTCAGGATCCGATTGATCTGTACCATTATTATATTAATGGAGAGTTTTTGGATGCAGCACAGGACTGGCAGTTATATCTGGACTGTATGCGCCGGGGCTATCAGAGTATGTATGATGCCGCGACGGCGGAAAAGATCTGCAGTACCATGACAGCAAGTGTGCCACTGTGGAATATCGAAGACACGACAGATGATAAGACAATCGTATGTCTGATCAATGAGAATGCACAGATCAAGGTGCCAAAGCCGGAGTATTTCTATGAACCGGATTGGGCAAAGCTTCGTCAACATTATGAGCATTTGCTGTATCCTGCGGGTTTTGGTGGAGAGGATCCGCTGGCACAGCCGCAGACGCCGGGCGGTAAGGAAGAAGAAAACAGTAAAAACAGAAAAAAAGGCGGTTTGTTTAAATCAGTATTTCGAAATAAATAAAAAAAGTACGGCGAATAAGTAATGGAATCCCGGATGATCATGGTCATTCGGGATATTTTATTGGAAAATATTAGTTTAAATGAACCGATTTCATTCGTGGTTTGTCTTATATATAGACACATAAATAATGTACATGAAAATTGTGTTTGACCATTTCAAGTGGGGGAGCAGATTTAAAACATGGATAAAAAGGGATGTGCAGTGAATGCACAATATTTTACACAAGTTGTAGAAGAAGAAAAGGATCTGTTGTATCGGCTGGCGTATAATATTATGCAAAATACGACGGATTCCGAGGATGCTGTTGCGGAAGCTATATGTAAGGCCTGGGAAAGCCGGAAAAAATTAAGAAAACCGGAAAACTTTAGAAGCTGGTTGATTCGGATTACCATAAATACCGCCAAAAATATGACGGTAAAAAGAAATCATATGAGACCGGTAGATGATATAGAACCATACTGTCAAAATCAGCAGGAAGTGTCGGGTGATATTTGGTATTGTCTGGAACAGTTAAAGCAAAAGGAGCGAATTGTTGTTATCTTGTATTACTACAAGGGATTTTCAGTAAAAGAGATTGCCGGGATTTTGCAGATTCCAGAGGGGACGGTAAAGTCGCGGCTTTCCAAAGCAAGAGAAAATTTAAGAAAATTGATATGAGGAGGATGAACATGATGGATCAATTTGATCGGGAAATTTCGGATCGTTTACAGCAGGAGGCAAAACCATTGCCGTTAGAATATACAGAAAAGATAGATCGTGTATTAGAGGGGCTTTCTGAGAAAACAGAAATCCGCCGTAAACCGGTTTCGTATTGGAAATATGCTGCGGCGTTGTTGCTGTTTGCGGTGTTGACGACAACGGGAACACAGGCGGCGGTAAATTTATATAGTAAACATATGACCGAAATGAACGAGGGGGAGAAGAAGGATATAAACAGAAAAACACAATCAGCAAAAACCGACGAAGACAGTTTTTCGAGAGAATTAACAGGAGAAGAGCAGGAACGGTTAGAGAAGCTGCGGAATAAATACGAAACAGAAGGTGTATTTCCGCAGGAAAAGCTTTTGGAAGTAGAAAAAATCAAAGATGTATCGGATCAAAGGCCGGTATATTGTTATGAAAACAGCACATTTTATTTGCCGGAAGAGATGTTGACCAGACAGCAGATGCTGCAGATAGTTGATTTCTGGGAAAGAAGAGATTATGCGGTGTCAATGGAAAATAAGCAGGCAGAGGAAAAAAGCAAAGATCAGAATATTTCACAGGAAAAAGCAATTGAAATTGCAAAAGAATATGCGGAGAAGTTGTATGGCGTGGATTGTGCAGATGCCGTGTCAACCATAGAGTATGATAAGACACAATTATCGGTTGATGCGGATGCATCCAGTTATTATGTTACTCTGGAAAAGGAGACTTGGAAATATAGTATAACAGTGGAAGTTGATTCAGAGAACGGATCGGTAAATCAGATTGACTTAGAAAATAAGAAGGAAGAGAAATGCGCTGCCGGAGTGGTGCCGGACGAGAAGTTTTACCGTAAGAATGTGAAAAAGGTATTGCAGTATTTTGATAAGCTTAATCTGAAAAAGGATATTTCAAGCATTCGGATGATATACAAATTAAAAGAAGATGGTACTTTAAACAGGGGAAATGTAAAGTATATGGTACGGCTGCGGAATGGAAGCGCAGGTGTTGTAATGTACAGTGTATCCACAAAAGATTTGTACAGATTTTATAGAATATCAGATTATAAAGTGGCGATGCAGATGGAAGACCAGGCATGTGAAAAACAAAGGGATAGGGGATTGGTTATTTATAACAAGTTGATTATGAAGTGAAATATAAAATTATGAAACAGAAGAAAAAAAGAGGTCTCAGTGTGTTATTTGCTATGGTTATGTGTTTGTCAATTTTTCTACAAAACAATATCACAGAAGTACGAGCAACGCAGGTTTCTGAAGACAGGTTATTGGAAAGTTCTTTGGCTGTTGCAGAAAATGAATATCAAGGAGATGAAATAGGAGTAGGTGTTATTTTAGCAAATCAACAGGAAAGAAAAATTGATGAGAATGCTAGTATTGTGGGAAATGGAGTTAGATTAAGAAAACGTCCCAATGTTGATGCGACTATACTGGAACTTATGTATAATAATGAATCGGTATGTATTAACTATACAAAAAGCGGAGAAACAGGAGGAAGATGGTTCTATGTGAAAAGAGTAAAAACGGGAACATGGGGATGGGTAAAGCACAACTATGTTTATGAATGGGATTAGATGTAGATAATATTATGTTATATTTTGCTTCATAAAAGCCAAAGAGATCTTGCAGAGATGTTGAAACCTTTGCAGGATCTTTTTGGTTTTTAAGGTTGATTTAAGGTACATCACTTATCATAGCCATATCATCAAAACAGATCAAAGTATTCAGGCGTTTTGAAAGATGCTTTGGAAAAGGGGGATAAGCCTATGAGAAAGAGATGGAACAAACGATTTGCAGTGGTTGTGCTGGCAGCGGCAGTATCGGTATACACAGTACCAAAAACAGGACTTCTGGCGGCATTAGGGTTAAATCAGACGACGGAGGCGGAGGAGACTTCTTCGGATCAGAAGGGGCCCGGTGGAAACGGAACACCGCCGGAGCCACCGAGTGGAGCCGCATCGGGTGGGGCAATCGGCGGAGGCCAGCCGGGAGATGCACCGGGGACACCGCCAAGCGGAGTACCGGATGGAGGTCCGGGAGGACAGGGACAGCCGGGAGGTGGTTCGGGAGGAGCACCGGGTGGAACATCCTTCGGTGTTTCTGATTATTCGGCTGTGAACAAGCTGACCTCGGATGCCGTTTTGGATGGACAGACCATTACTTCAACGGGAACAGATGAAAATGCCGTGAATGTATCGGAAGGAGCCAATGTAACGGTGAAAAATTCCACGGTATCCCGTGAATCCTCCGACAGCACCGGCGGCGATCACCACAAGCCGGGATACCTTCGGTGGCATTCATGTAGCCGGTGACGGCACACTTCACGCATGGAATGTAACCGCAGAAACCAGCGGTCAGTCCTCTGCGGCAATCAGGAGCGATCGTGGAGGCGGCACAATGGTAGTGGAGGGTGGAACATATACTTCTAACGGTAAGGCAGCAATGCCTCCAGAAATTCGGCGACAGGTGGAAGCGGTATTGGACTTTCTGTTGCAAAGGCAGTGGCAGAGGCGCATCATAGCAAACTGACAGCAGAGAGTAAGGATGGCAAAAGCCTTACGATCATGTTGACGGTAGGATCCGCTGTATAGGGGATTGTTTTTTTGAGAAATGGGAGTATAATAGGAGCCGAAAAAGGAAATACGGATATCGTAGAAAGATATCTTCAATAATAAAAAGAAAAGAGTGATAATATGTCTGCTACACTGAAAAGAATTCCAAGGGAAACAGAGGTTGAGGAAGTGTTTGGTAAAATACTTCAGTCACCGGAGGCTTGTGGACGGTTGGAAGAAATCTTTTATGACCGTTTTTCGGAGGAGAATATATCTCCGGACACGAGATCACAGCATTTTGCAAAAGCTCTTTTTTCGGCATATGAAAATCAGGATATCAGCGCTCTTTTGTTGGAAATCTGCCAGCGGAGTATGTTCGACCTGCTTCGGGAGGCATATCTGATCCCGAAACGATTTCATGGTAAAGCGGGGGACAATCCGGTGTTGCTTATAGATGTGGACGGGAATAAGCTGGAAACAGGGAATCGTACGATTTCTTCTCATGAATGGAACAAATATCAGGAGATACTAAAAAATCATGTCTGTGCACCGAGATCAAAGATCTATCTTGCAGATGGATATGATATTGTGCGTCGTTATATGGATGATCTGGACATTAAAGAGGACTATGTAAATCCAAAGCGGGGAATTTTTATTCTGTATGCGCTTCCGGACACGGCAGCTCTTGGAATGAGTGAAGCACAGGCGTACGCGATCATATGGGATGCCTTTCAGCAGATTCAGAAATGCGCTCTTTCGGCAATGGTGTATTATGGTCAGGAAACTGGCTTGAAGAATGAACGCAAATTTGATGAGATCGGTGTGCTTCTTCCAATCAGCCAGTTTGAAAAAAAGATATTACATCATCTTACGGAAATTGACGGCATTGTGCTGGCAAGCAGAGAAGAGCTGATGAAAAAAGCAGGAAAAGATAGTCTGGAGCTATGATTGCAGAATCAGATCCTTCAGTTTTTTTGCCGCACTACTCAAAGGTCTTTGGAAGTCTGAAACCATACAAATGTGACGACACGGAATGGTTTCCTGTAACGGTATGGAAATCACCTCATGGCTTTGAATAGCAGGAATTGCCATAAATTCCGGAATAAAAGCAAGTCCCAGCTCGGACTTGACGAGAGGCAGGATCTGGTCTGTCGTTGCAGCCTCTGTATCCGGTTTCAATTCCAGGCCATAGGAAAGAAATAGCTGATGATAAAATGCAAAGGTCATGGTTTCTTTGCCCAGACAGATCAGGGGATAATTTTGCAGCTCCCAAAAGGACAGAGTCTGGCTGCTTAATGCAGTAAATGTTTTACCGCCGATCAGAACCTCCCGGAAGGATTGGAGTTTTACCTCCTTCAAGGGAGGTTTTGCCGTTGTAGGAGTAGTAACGACTGCGAAATCGATTTCTCCGTTTTTGACCGCATCAACTGCCTGAGGAGTAGAATGATTGTAAATTTTAAGACGGATACCGGGGTATGTCATATGAAAAATTTTCAGCCGCTCCAACAGGTAAATGCTGAGTGCGGTTTCGCTGGCGCCGATGGAGATGCTGCCGTGCTCCAGACCGGTGCTTTCGGTAAGTTCTTCCTCTGCCCGTTGTAATTGTGCCATGGCAGCAGATACTCTTGCGTAAAGACGTTCACCCTCCGGTGTGAGCCGGACACCGCGGTTTGTCCGGATAAAGAGGGTACAGTGGATTTCGTTTTCCAGACAATTCATGGCACGGGTAATATTTGGCTGGCTGTTTCCAAGAACCCTTGCGGCTTTCGTGAGACTGCCGTATTTGGCCACATAATAAAATATCTTATAGTATTCAAAATTTATATTCATAAAAAGCCTCATTTCTGAGCGTTTATCGCACGTATTTCTTGCTGATATATCAAAATGTTATATCGGTCATATCAATAATAGCTTTTACATATTTCCACAGGGTCAGTATAATAAATCTTGAAGAAAAAAACAAGATGTTTTGAGACTTGTAAAGTCCATAAACACAGAGGAGGAAGAATTATGCTGACAGCTGTAACAGGAATAAACTGGGGCGATGAGGGAAAAGGCAGAGTGATCGATCTGCTTGCCGGACAGGCAGATGTGGTTGTGCGTTATCAGGGAGGAAATAATGCCGGGCACACCGTAGTGACAGAGCAGGGGAAATTTATTTTGAATCTGATTCCCTCCGGTATTTTACATTCAGGTGTGACCTGTGTTCTGGGAGATGGAATGGTCGTTGATCTGGAGCATCTGGAGAATGAGATTCAAAAGCTGTGGGAAAAGGATGTGGCAGTATCACCGAAAAATCTGAAAATTTCCACCAGAGCCACAATTTCTATGCCCTGGCACCGGATACAGGATGAATTGGAGGAGGATCGTCTGGCCAGAAGCGGAGCGGCATTTGGTTCCACCAGAAGGGGGATTGCCTATGCTTACAGTGATAAATACCGCAAAAAAACATTGCGTATGGGAGATCTGCTCCGGTTAGACGAAGAGAATATGAAGGCACGTTTGAAAATGATGCTGGATGCCAAAAATATGGAGCTTGCAGGCTGCTATCACCAGGAACCCATGTCGTTTCCGGCGCTTTATAAATGGTGTGAAGAGCAGGCAGAAAAATTCAAGGCTTATATTTGCGACACCGGGGAATTTCTGGATGAATCATTGAAGAAAGGCAAAAAAGTCATTCTGGAGGCACAGCTTGGAGCGATGAGAGATATTGATTATGGCATCTTTCCGTATACTTCCAGCTCATCTACAATCGCCGCATATGCTCCGATCGGGGCAGGGATTCCTGCACACGTTCCCGATCACATCGTCGGCGTGCTGAAAGCATATTCTACATGTGTAGGAGCAGGGCCTTTTGTGGCTGAAACGGCAATGCCGCAATCCTGGCTGGATATGCTGAGAAGGCTGGGAGGAGAATATGGTGCAGCCACAGGAAGACCACGGCGGGTAGGTCCTGTGGATATACCGGCCAGCTGTTACGGCTTAAAGTGTCAGAATGCAGATAAAATTGCGCTTACAAAGCTGGATGTGCTGAGTGCGTTTACCGAAATTCCGGTAATTACCGGATATCGATACGGAGATCAGGTGACTGGCAGATTTGATCCGGGCTGTGATCTGGAAAAATATGAACCGGTAGTGGAAACCGTACCGGGGTGGCAGCAGAGTATTTCCAAGTGCCGAACCTGGGAAGAGCTTCCCGACAATGCAAAGGCATATATTGCATTGCTGGAGAAGCTGCTGGATCACGAAATCCAATTTATTTCCGTAGGAGCTAAGAGAGACGAATATCTCCTGAAGGGATCGTGGATCTGATTCAGGTGCAGTAACGGAATGACTTATCCGTGATAATGCGGGCGAATATCAAACCAAGAGGCAGGGCCATAATGATCAGCATTGCAGATGCAAACCAGGAAGCTGAGGTGGTCAGAGACATAATGCCCAGATTATAAACTGCCTTGTAAAGATACAGACCGGGAACCATGATCACGATGGCGGGAACTGTGATGGAGATTCGTGGATAGCCAAGTTTATTTTTGAGCAGAGATGCTAAAATACCGGCAGTCAATGCCCCGATGAAAGCAGCGGCAGCAGGCGGGATTGTCACGAAATCTACCAGTTCCAGACGAAGTGTATTTGCAATGGCGCCAATAAAAGCAGCGGCGGCAGCAATGGACCGGGGGCTGTTAAACATAATAGAGAAACCGAATACACCACCAAAGCTTGTTATCAGCCGGAATAATAAAAGTGTTCCGGCTGATAACTTTAATGGCGGAAAGTCCATTGGCTTTAAATGGAACAGCAATGCCATGATCCAGGCGGTAATGGTTGCCACCACAATGATCACGATGGCATATGCCAGACGTTCCAGACCGGAACGCATATCCAGCTTGGCGAGATCAATACCACTGGTGATAAATGGAAAGCCCGGAATAATAAACAGCATTGAACAGATATATCCTGCTTCATGCTGCAGCGACACGGAGAAAAAGGTTTCGGCTAGCTTGAGAGCCCCAACATAAATCAGGCAGGCGGCGGCAACGGAGGACACAATGCACAGAAATAATGTAAAATGATGCTTTGTCAATTTACACCGCAGAAAATTACCGATACCGGCACCGAGAAAAGCGAGGATCATTTCATTCAGATCGCCTCCCAGCAGAAATGTAAAGCATCCACATGCCAGAGCAGCAGCGAATCCCAAAGCCACAGGAGAATAAAGTCCGTGGAGCTGTTCGATCTCGTCCAATTGGGCATGAAGTTGTTCTCCGGATAAAGTATCACATTTTTTGGAAAATTCCTGAACAAAATGCTCCAGCCGATTCAGTTTGGAGGTATTTACACCAGTGTTGGTCAGGCAGAGAGATTGGGAAAAGCAATGATCGCCGTCAAAACAGGTGTAATCAATAGACATAAGTCCGATATTGGCGGTGCATGTGATATTCAGCTGTTCTGCTAATGAATTCATAGAGCTACGAACTCTCCAGGCTCCTGTTCCGCAGGATAAAAGCATAAGACCGGTTCGTCCGATAATGGAAGCCTTTTCGGTGAGGCTTGCGCTGCGGATGTTAATATTTTCCATCTGGCTGGCATAATCATGCCAGTATATTTCCATATGATTCTGAGGTAATGTGTTCGTCTGCATTTTATCACTTCCTTGACAGCAAGTTTCTTATTTATATTAATAAATAGATTGATTTGTATTCAGTATAAAACGAACCGGAGAAAAGTCAAGCCGGGAAGTCTATATACAAAATAAATTGCCGGAAAATTTAAGTAGCGATGTAAGTAGCGATGTTTGGTGTTTTCAGCTGTTGTGTAATGGTGGTGTGAAAAGGATTGACATATGAGTTATTTATGATAAAATAACGGTAACAATTACTATTATTTAATTGAAAGGAGAATGAGATGGCTGCAATACGTTATAGTAAACAGCGGGAGGCGATTCGGATGTATCTGCTCTCGACAAAATCTCATCCTACAGCGGAGGCTGTGTATAATAATATCAAAAATGAGCATCCTCGTATTAGTCTGGGAACCGTTTACCGCAATCTGAATCTGCTGGTGGAGCAGGGCGAGGCGTTGCGTCTGGACTGTGGTGACGGGGTCGATCATTTTGATGGTGATACAAGACCCCACTATCATTTCGCATGTCGTGGGTGCGGCTGTGTGATGGATCTGGAGATGGATCCTATAGATCATATTGATCAGATCGCAGGGGCTGGCTTTGATGGAGAGATCCAGGGACATAGGGTGTTGTTTTATGGGCTATGTCCGGATTGCAGGAAGTAAATTGAATGAATTTGATCAAAAAGATGAGTTTTTTGAAAAAATGTGTTGACAATAAGAGAAAGATTTGTTATATTCTTATCAGAAACAGTAATCATTACTGCTAAGGAGACAAGGCAAACAAATGTTATAAAAGAAAAGGAGATTACGATTATGGCAAAGTATGTATGTTCTGTATGTGGTTATGTTCATGAAGGAGATCAGCCACCGGAGAAGTGTCCACAGTGTGGAGTTGGCGCAGAGAAGTTCATCCGACAGGGAGATGACAAGACTTGGGCTGCTGAGCACGTTGTAGGTGTTGCACAGGGTGCACCGGAGGATATTATGGCAGATCTTCGTGCAAACTTTAACGGAGAGTGCTCCGAGGTTGGTATGTATCTGGCAATGGCTCGTGTGGCTCATCGCGAGGGATATCCGGAGATCGGACTTTACTGGGAGAAGGCAGCATATGAGGAGGCCGAGCATGCAGCGAAGTTCGCAGAGCTTCTTGGCGAGGTTGTTACAGACAGCACGAAGAAGAACCTGGAAATGCGTGTAGAGGCTGAGCATGGTGCGACAGCAGGTAAGTTTGATCTTGCAAAGAGAGCAAAGGCACTGGATCTGGATGCGATCCATGATACGGTTCACGAGATGGCTAGGGACGAGGCAAGACACGGTAAAGCATTCGAGGGTCTTCTGAAGAGATATTTTGGTTAAAAAATGCACAAAAAATAAAAATGGATCGGCAAAAGATTGTCTAAAATGAAATTGGACAGATCAAAAATAAGGTACTATAATAAACTTATGGTGCATAAAACGAAAAACCGATTCGATTTGGACTTCTACTACACTAAGAAACCTGTGTGGTGGAAGTCTTTTTGCTTTGCAGGGTCGTGTCATTTCCGATAAAGCAAAATATTTCGCAAGGAAGCAATCGGATTAAGCTTTGCTTTACGCATGTGAAGATCAGCAAAAAGAAGGAGGAATCATTATGATGACATTAAACGCTGAGAAAAGAGACATGAGTGTAAAGGCGAAAAAGCTGCGGAGAGAGGGATATGTCCCGGGCAGTTTATGTGGAAAAGATCTGAAGGAGCCGGTAGCTTTGAAGATTTCCGAATTTGAGGCAGAGCGTTTCATGAGAAAGAACATGAAGGGCAGCAGAACGGTACTGCAGGTTGGAGATCAGAAGTACAACGCAATTGTAAAGGATGTGGATTACAATCCATTGTTGAAGCGGATCATGTTTATTGATTTCCAGCTGCTGGTTGCCGGAGAGAAAATTTCTACGACAGCACAGGTTGTACTGCTGAATGAGGGGTTGGCCAAGGGGTCCGTTGACGAGGAGATTTCCGAGATTCACTATAAAGCAGATCCGGCAGATATCGTGGAAAAGGTTTATATTGACTTTGAGAAGCTGGGAGATAAGAAATGCGTCAAGGTAAAGGATATCAAGGAATTGATGAATGACAAGATCGAGCTGATCACTTCAGAGGATGCAACGATCGTAGACATTACGGAAGGCTCCCAGTATGTGGAGGAAGATGAGACTGCTGAGGGAGAAGCTGAGGCAGTTGCTGCATCATAGTTGAGATATGAATTTATGCTAAGATAAAAGGGAAGCTTTTTCGAACCTTTTGTTAAATTGATGTGTGATTGCGATACATTTCATGGATAAATACAATTAAAAAGGAACTATTACATCAATGGACAATAAATGATCTGTTTGTGTAATAGTTCCTTTTTTGCTGAACTCCGATTTCTTTTGTTGCTGTGGATTATGGCAGATTCAAAATCTGTGTGGCAAGCTTCTCACGAAAACGGATGTCATGTTCTACGATCAGCATCGTGGGATCTGTTGTGTTACAAAAAAGACAATCCTGTTGACATAACAGATTGTTTGGTATAACTTATGTTTGTTGATAAAAATTATCATTAGACAATGCGAACTGTGGGTGGTGGAGGAAAGACAAAAATTCATCGAAGAATTGTATCACATTAGATAAAGAGGGCATATGTTATGACATTAAAGGAACTGGAGATTGGAAAGAGTGCCGTGATCCGGACGGTAGGAGGACAAGGGGCATTGCGCCAGCATTTTCTGGATATGGGAATGATTCCGGGGGCAGAAGTGACCGTAGTGAAGCTGGCACCGATGGGAGATCCTATGGAGCTGCAGGTTCACGGATATGAGTTGACACTCCGGCTGGCAGAAGCGGATCAGATCGAGATCGCGCCGATCGATCAGAGAACCAGGAACCATGCCGGCAGGGAACGGTTGCAGGCAACGGAACATCCGGGCCTTGGCGAGGAAGGAAAGTATCATTCGAAAAAGGATGAAAATCCACTGCCGGAGGGAACGTTGCTGACATATGCGTTGGTGGGCAATCAGAACTGCGGAAAGACGACGCTTTTTAACCAGTTGACGGGATCGAATCAGCATGTAGGAAATTTTCCCGGTGTGACGGTGGATCGGAAGGACGGTATTATTAAGGGACATGCAGATACGGATATTACGGATCTGCCGGGTATTTATTCCATGTCTCCCTACAGCAGTGAGGAAATCGTATCCAGAAATTTTGTGTTGGAGGAGAGACCGCGGGCATTGATCAATATAGTAGATGCAACAAATATTGAGCGGAATCTCTATCTGACCATGCAGCTCCTGGAGATGGATATTCCTATGGTGGTTGCGCTGAATATGATGGATGAGGTGACAGGCAATCAGGGGGCGGTGGATGTCAATGGAATGGAAGCACTGCTCGGAGTGCCGGTGATTCCAATCTCAGCAGCCAGAAACGAGGGTGTGGACGAGCTGGTTCGCCATGCACTTCATATTGCAAAATATCAGGAGAAACCACTTCGTCAGGATTTTTGTGATAAAAATGATCACGACGGTGCAGTGCACCGGTGTATTCATGCGGTTATTCATCTGATCGAGGATCATGCAGAGCATGCTGAGATTCCGGTGCGTTTTGCTGCGACGAAGGCGATCGAAGGCGATCCGTTGATCCTGGAAAAGCTGGCATTGGATCAGAACGAAACGGAAATGTTAGAGCATATTGTACAGCAGATGGAAGCGGAACGGGGACTGGATCGCAGTGCGGCGATTGCAGATATGCGGTTTGATTTTATTGAACGTTTGTGTGAGCAGACTGTCGTGAAGCCGAAGGAGAGCCGGGAACGGATCCGCAGCGAGCGTATTGATCGTGTATTGACGGGGAAATATACAGCAATTCCGTGCTTTATTGGAATTATGGTACTTGTTTTTTATCTGACGTTTAATGTGATCGGTGCCTGGCTGCAAAAGATTTTGCAGATGGGGATTGATGCTGTGTCCGATATGGTGGACACAGGACTTACTGCACTTCAGGTGAATGAAGCAATACACAGCCTGATCATTGATGGTATTTTTACCGGTGTGGGAAGTGTGCTGAGTTTTCTGCCGATTATTGTAACGCTGTTTTTCTTTCTGTCGCTGATGGAGGACAGCGGCTATATTGCCCGCGTAGCATTTGTGATGGATAAACTGCTGCGCAAGATTGGTCTGTCCGGCCGCAGTATTGTACCGATGCTGATTGGTTTTGGGTGTACTGTGCCGGCTGTGATGGCAACCCGCACGCTGACCAGTGAACGGGACCGCAAGATGACGATATTATTAACACCGTTTATGAGCTGTACGGCAAAACTGCCGATTTATTCTTTTTTTGTCAGCGTATTTTTTCCGGGACATGGGGCACTTATCATGGCGGGACTTTATCTATTTGGCATTGTTATGGGGATTCTTGTTGCATTTTTATACAGGAGTACCCTTTTTCAGGGAGAGCCGGTGCCGTTTGTTATGGAGCTGCCAAACTACCGTCTGCCGGGGGCAAAGAATGTGGCACAGCTTCTGTGGGAGAAGGCAAAGGATTTCTTGCAGAAGGCGTTTTCGGTTATTCTGATCGCAACGATTGTTGTATGGTTCCTGCAAAGCTTTAATCTGCGTCTGAACATGGTAGAAGATTCGGCAGACAGTATTCTTGCGGTTGTCTCCTCTCTGCTGGTGCCGTTGTTTGCACCGCTTGGTCTTGGGGACTGGAGAATCTGTACGGCACTTCTAAGCGGCTTTATGGCAAAGGAAAGCGTGGTATCTACGTTGGGAATTCTGTTTGGCGGCAGCATTGGTTCCGTACTGTCTCCGGTGTCTGCTGTTTCCCTGCTGATATTCAGCCTGCTCTATACGCCTTGCGTGGCAGCAGTTGCCTCTATTAAAAGAGAGCTTGGTGGAAAATGGGCCGTGGGTGTTGTGCTATGGCAATGTGCAGTAGCATGGATTGCGGCATTTCTGGTGAGATTGGTGTGTATGGGCGTGATGGGATGATATGCGCAGACACGATCGCCGTGAAATAGAGGGCATATTGCAAAATTAACGCCTAATACTGCAAAATTAGCATCTACCATGAGAAAGGATTGGAGTTATGTGTAAATATATGCTACAATATTCTCATCATATCAAAGGAGAGGAATGTATGGACGCACATCAGAAAAAGAAGATAGCACCGATTGTTATTACTGTATTGATCGTTCTGTATTATCTGCTTTATTTCTGCCTGGTCATCAGCCTTGTACCGGTAGTGCTCAAGGTGGTGCTGGCAGTAATCCCGGCGGCGTTAGGCGGAGCGATGATATATGTCTGCATGGAAAGAATCAAAGAAATCGATGGAGGAGAAGAAGATGATCTTAGTAAATACTGATTACATTACCGGAAAGGAACTGGAGATGCTGGGGCTGGTGAAGGGAAGCACAATTCAGTCCAAGAATGTTGGAAGAGATATTACACAGAGCCTGAAGACTCTGGTGGGCGGCGAGTTGAAGGCGTACAATGAAATGATGACGGAGGCGCGGGCACTTGCCACCAAGAGAATGGTGATGGAGGCGGAGAGCATGGGTGCAGATGCCGTTGTGAATGTGCGCTATGCGTCCTCGGCAGTAATGCAGGGAGCAGCAGAGGTGATCGCGTATGGCACGGCAGTAAAGTTTAAGTAGACAAGGGGAAAGTATCCGTGGCTGCTCCTATGCCCGCCTCTGTTTGCACCGCTGGGACTGAGAGACTGGAGAATCTGTACCGCTCTGCCCGGTGGCTTTATGGCAAAAAAGCAACAAAAAAGAGCTGCCTTTTTAAAAAAGCAACGTATATACGTTGCGAAAAGGAAAAGCAACAAAAAAGAGTTGCACAGTTTTGGATCATAAGATAAAGTATATGGTATGAGGTGAATTACATGAAATATGCAGCGATAATGTTTGATGTAGTAGAGTCCCGGAAATATTATGATCGATATGATGTACAAAATGTATTAATGGGATGCGTGGATTATCTAAATACTATATATGGACAAGGAATAAAGAAAAAGGTAGTATCTAGTGCAGGGGATGAATTTCAGGGGTTGTTTTTTGATTTACAAGCCGCATTTTTATATATTAAAAAATTACAGCTTTTAATATATCCTATTAAGATAAGGTGTGGTATAGGATATGGCAAAATAAAGTATGACGTGGAAGAATGGACGTCGTCTGCTTTTGATGGAGAAGCATATTATTTGGCCAGGGATGCGATCAATGCAGTTAAACGAAAAAAAAGTAATGTCATATGCTTTAATACAAATTCAAAATATGACAGATATTTAAATGAATTTTGTTTATCAACTCAGCAGATCAGGTTGAGACAACCGCAGATTGCAAATATAATTGAGATTATATCAGATATTATGCTGCCCCTTAAGGATAGCTGGGAGGATATTTCGTTTTATAGCTGGTTATTGGACAATAGATACAAATTGTTAGAACAAGAATATTGGAGCATGGGGTATAGAAGACAGGAGAGTCAGGAAATGCCTGTCATAAATTATGAAATGCTGTATGAAAATAGAAATTTATATAATGCAAAGAAAGATGACAAGCTGTCATTTTATATGGATGAATTTTGGGTTCGTGGTATGTCAACAGAAATTGCTCGAATTATGAATACTTCTCGGCAAAATATCGACAGATATATAATATCAGCAAGAATAAAGGAAAGGAGAACAAGGGATAAAGCGATATTTGATTTACTAGGGGAGGATATATGGAAAACTATTTGATTTTATTGATATTCCATTTGATTGGTGATTTTTACTTGCAGACAATAAAGGTCGCAAGATGTAAAAATGCAGCAAAGGGAGAATTGTGCGGAGAATGTCAGAAGTGTAAAAATAATATATGGTTTAATGGAGAATATTTACTAATGCATTCCGTGCTGTATATTGTGCCGTTTTTGGTGTTGTATTTTGTGGCGGGATGGAAATCTGCAACTGGTGCCATAGCAATATTATTGGCAACACATATATTGATAGATGCAACGGCTTGTTATTTTAACAAGAAAATGAAACAAACAGTTGTCTTTATTATTGATCAGATGCTGCATATGGGAGTTTTGTGCGTAATATTACGCATTTTTGGGTTCAACTGTGATGCCGGCCGTTATTATGAAGCGTTGAAAATTGTTTTTTTGTGTCTTGCGCTGATAATGCCATGCTCAATAATGATTAATAAATTGATTCAGGATATTTATCCTAATTCAAATGAGACGGGTATGTTTGATGTTGGTTCTATGATAGGAGTTATGGAACGGATCTTGACAGTTGTTTTTGCCTGTTTAGGAAATTTTTCTGCTATTGCGATAATAATTACGATAAAAACTTGGGCGAGAACAAACGATTTAAAGGAGACAGAGTTTAGAAACAAGTATCTGCTGGGAACATTAACAAGCTTGGTTTTGGCATTGCTGATTTTTATTATTTATAACGAGTTGTAGGAAAGCATTGCAGATGGAAGAGGGAAATTATGCGTCAGATAAAAATGATCCGGTTTTATATAGGAAGAATAATGAGAAATCTCGCAGTTTTTATACGCTGGGGGATTTTCTCTGCGTTTGTAGGGCTTTTTGTCGGGGCATTCAGTACGTTGTTTGCTTTTTGTCTGCGTCAGGTGACGTCATTCCGGACGGAGAATCCATGGCTGATCCTGTGTCTGCCTTTGGCCGGTGTAGTGATCGTTTTTTTGTACGGTGTATTCCGGTACAAGAATGATAAGGGCACCAATATGGTACTTTCCTCCATTCATGCGGAAGCGGAAGTGCCCTTCCGGATGGCGCCGTTGATCTTTATTTCCACGATCATTACGCATTTGTTTGGTGGAAGTGCCGGACGTGAGGGCGCGGCGCTGCAGCTTGGCGGCAGTATTGGGCAGCAGCTTGGCAAGCTGTTTTGCTTTGATGAGAAGGATCAGCGTATTGTGGTTATGTGCGGTATGAGTGCAGCGTTTTCCGCTATTTTCGGAACTCCGATTGCCGCATCAATATTTTCTATGGAGGTAGTCAGTGTCGGTGTAATGTATTATGCTGCTCTGGTTCCATGTGTATTTTCTTCATTGGTGGCTTCGAAGTTTGCAAACCATATGGGGATTGGTCCTAATGTATTTAAAATACGACAGATGCCGCTTTTTGAGGTTGTTCCAAGCTTAAAGGTCATTGGACTGGCTCTTTGTTGTGCTGCTCTCAGCGTTGTGTTTTGTATGGCACTTCATTCTCTGGGAGATTTTTACCGGAATAAACTAAAGAATCCATATATAAGAATTATTGTGTCTTCTCTGGTGATCATTCTGCTGACGATCATTTTGCAGACCGATGATTATATGGGGGCCGGTGTGCCGGTGATCCAGCGGGCGATTCAGGGGAACGTGGAGCCGCTGGCGTTTGTATGGAAAATTGTTTTTACGGCGTTGACGCTGGAAGCGGGATTTAAAGGTGGCGAGATCGTGCCGTCATTTTTTGTGGGAGCTACCTTTGGATGCCTGTTCGGTCATATCGTGGGGATTTCTCCGTCGCTGTGTGCGGCAGTGGGTATGATGTCTGTTTTCTGTGGTGTGACCAACTGCCCGATCACGTCAATGTTGATCGCGTTTGAGCTGTTTGGATACCATGGTGTGCCGTTTTTCCTGCTGGGAATCAGTGTAAGTTATCTGATGTCGGGATATTATGGGCTTTATCATGATCAGACGATCGTGTATTCGAAGTATAAGACGGAATATATAAACAGAAAAGCCCGCAACTAGAGTAAAAAGTACTTCTATAACAGCAAAGTACGCTGTTAAGAAGTACTACGATTTTAGCCTATTCTTTTATTCTCTGGATGTGATCGGCTCGGTGAGCTCATCTAAATGACCCTCGTAAATAAAACGCAGGAGATTGTTTGTCCGGCGCAGAGCCTTTGCCAGAAGTGGGGCCGGCAGTGTCAGATTTTCCGTGAAGTCTGCAAATTCATCGAGATCCACGACTTCAACGTGTTTGTCCGGGTAGATCAGAACGTCGATCAGAAGGTCGTGGAAAATGTATGTATTTTCCTCCGGGCGGTATTCTGTTTCGATAATATCACAATACCAGTACACAAGCTTGTCATTGGCATCAAAGACCTTGCTGATCTTGAAGCCGTCTTTCATATAATACACAGAAATACCGTGGTCAATATCTTTGCGCGGTTTCAGAATATTCCATTTTGTCACAAGAATATTGTCATCCCGGTAAAGGATCAGATCGTCCTTCAGTTCCACTGTTTCATCAGGCATATAACGCCTACGGTACAAATGAATCGTTTCCATGGTATTCTCCTTTGTGAATATGCGTTTCGTTCACGTCATTAAATTATTACAGAATATTATAACGGGCTTGTGAGGGATTGTAAATGATTTTTTATACAAATTGAAATGAGTGATCAGGAAGAAGTATCCTGTGGACTTTTTGTATAATTTATTATATAATAGACCCGTATATGTAGATTTTTTGTGCAATCTTTCGGGACTGCGAAAGAATTTGAAAATGGTGTTATAGTCATGAACAAAAAGGAAAAAAATATATTGAAGGCATTTGCGATGGTATCGCAGATCAGCATTACGATATTGGTGCCGATCTGTCTCAGCGGCTGGATCGGCTGGTGGCTGGACGGGCAGTTTCATACGCAGATATGGTTTGTGATTATGATCGTGCTGGGAATCGGAGCGGCCTTTCGCAATGTTTATTATCTGACAAAGTCCTTTTATTCAGAAGATATGAGGAAAGAGCATGAGCGGCTTCAGTATATAGAAGAGTTAAAAAAACAGGGGCAGGAGCGTGCCCGCGTGGAAAGCATGAAGGATATCTCCGATGCTGCAAAGGATAAAACGGAGAAGCATTAAGAGATATGGAGGATTCGTATGAGACAGGCAAAGCAGACCTTAAAGGAACTGATGGCAGGTCTGGCAGTATGGGGGATCCTGGTGCTGGTGATCCTGATGATCGTATCCCGGCACAGGCTGGCAGTGGCGTGTGGACTTTTGGTGGGACTGGCAGCAGCTGCGTGGCTTCTCTGGCATATGTACCACCATCTGGATATTGCGCTGGATATGGATGCGACTCATGCGGGGAGGCATATTCAGGCTTCTGCGATGAAAAGATTTCTGGTAATGGCGGTTGTTCTGGCGTTGGCCATGACACAGTACCGTTACATTCATCCGGTTGGAACAGTGCTTGGGATGTTTGGAATGAAAATATCTGCCTTTATGCAGCCGAAGATTCACAGGCTTATGGCGTCGCACAAGGGTTCTTCGGTGAAGTCATAACAATGACAGATTGTGATGAGTATTCGCCGCTATGCGGTGGTTTACACATATAAATGATACGGCGAAGGGTGATAGTCCGTATCGACGGAAACAGTTGTTTCCAACAAAAAACTAAAAAAGGAAGGTGAGAATGTGGGAATCAGGGTCTTAGCCATTTCACAGGGGCTGGGCAATGCAATGCCTGTCTATGCTGACAGCAGCGCACAGGTGGATTTCTTTATCCACGGATATACAAAGCTGCGGTTTATGGGGCAGGATGTCTATCTGACGACAACGCATATATCTATGATCATCGTTATTCTGGCGATTCTGGTATTTGCGTTATTTGCAAACCGTGCTATCCGGAAAGCAGATCCAAATGAAGTACCGGGACCATTTTTGAATGCGATCGAGCTGATCGTAGAGATGCTGGACAAGATGGTGGCGGGTTCCATGGGCAGCAAAAATGCTTTGAAATTCCGCAACTATGTCAGTGCACTCTTTATATTCATTCTGGTCTGTAACCTGTCCGGGCTATTAGGACTTAGAGCACCAACCGCAGATTACGGAGTCACGTTTCCGCTGGCGCTGATCACATGGTTTATGATCCAGTTTAATGGATTTAAGTATCAGAAGTTCGGCAAGATCAAGGGATTGTTTGAACCAGTCTTTTTGTTCTTCCCAATGAACCTGATCAGTGAGTTTTCAACGCCGATTTCAATGTCTCTCCGTCTCTTCGGTAATATCTTATCGGGAACGGTTATGATGGGACTGCTCTATGGTTTGCTGCCAAAGGTTCTGACACTGGTATGGCCGGCGGCACTTCATGCGTATCTGGATGTTTTTTCCGGATGTATTCAGACGTACGTGTTCTGTATGCTGACCATGTGCTTTGTTGCGGATGCGATCGGTGAAACAGAGTAATTCAAAAGGATTTTAAATTAAGGAGGATATTATAATGAATATTACAAACGAAGGTTTAGTTTTAATGGGTTCTGCAATTGGTGCAGGTCTTGCAGTTATCGCAGGTATCGGTCCTGGTGTAGGTCAGGGTATTGCAGCAGGTTATGGTGCTTCTGCCGTTGGACGTAATCCGGGTGCGAAGGGTGATATCATGTCTACCATGCTTCTTGGTCAGGCCGTTGCCGAGACAACAGGTCTTTATGGTCTCGTTATTGCGCTGATCCTGTTATTTGCCAATCCTTTATACAGCAAGCTGTAATTTCGCGATAAAAACTGTTGAAAGGAGGCAGAACACAGGTGAGTGTAATGAATGTAGCTTTAGCACAGAGTGGGCTTGGTGATTATATTTTCGGACTGGATCCGCAGTTGATCTTTGACAGTCTGATCACCATTCTGGCTATGTTTTTCCTTTTTCTGTTTTTGTCATATTTATTATTTAATCCGGCGCGTAATCTGATGCAGAAGCGTCAGGAAACGATCCGTCAGGAGATGGAGACAGCGGCAAAGGAAAAAGCAGACGCGATTCAGTTTAAAGAAGAGTATGATGAGAAACTGAAAAACGTTGATAAGGAATCAGAGGAGATCCTTTCTGAGACCAGAAAGAAAGCTCTGAAGAAGGAGACAGCTATCGTAGGTGAGGCGAAGGAGGAGGCAAACCGCATCCTGGAGCGTGCGAACCGCGAGGTAGAGCTGGAAAAGAATAAAGTCAAGGACGAAGTGAAACAGGAAATGATCTCTGTTGCAACGGCAATGGCCGGAAAGGTCATTGAGGTTTCTCTTGACGAGGGTAAACAGTCACAGTTGATCGAGGACACTTTAAAAGAGATGGGTGATGAGACATGGCTAAGTTAGTATCAAAAACCTATGGCGAGGCTCTTTTTGAGCTGGCTGTTGAGGAAAACAAGCTGGATGCCCTGATGGAGGAAGTGGAAGCGGTCATACAGGTGTTAGACGACAATGAAGATTTCGTGAAGCTGATGTGTCATCCGAAGATTTGTGTGGAGGAGAAATGTTCCGTACTGGAAACTGTTTTTCATGGCAGAGTGAGTGATGAGCTGACGGGATTTTTCCTGACCATCGAGGATAAGGGCAGATTTAAGGAAATCTATGATATTTTGTCCTATTTCGTTGATGAGTGCAGAGAATATAAAAAGATTGGCGTAGCACATGTGACATCGGCAGTGCCTTTGAAGGATGCGGAAAAGGACGCTGTGGAAAAGAGACTGCTTGAGACGACAAAGTATGAGTCGTTTGTGATGAAATATGAAGTTGATCCGGCGCTGATCGGTGGAATGAAGATCCAGATCGGCGACAGGGTAGTGGACAGCAGTATAAAAACAAAGCTGAATAATATGGCGAAATCCTTGTCGGAGATTCAGTTATCGAATGAAACAGGCAAATGCAAAGAATAAAAAGTCTTCTGTGTTTGCTGAAATAGCAAGTTGAATGGAGGAGTATCATGAATTTGAAACCGGAAGAGATCAGTTCCGTGATCAAGGAACAGATTAAACATTACAGTACCAAATTCGATGTATCTGATACCGGTACTGTCATTCAGGTGGCGGATGGTATTGCCCGTATTCATGGTCTGGAAAATGCCATGCAGGGCGAGCTCCTGGAATTTCCAAATGACATATTTGGAATGGTACAGAACCTGGAGGAAGATAATGTCGGTGCAGTACTCTTAGGTGATCATAAAAACATCAATGAAGGTGATGTGGTTAAGACCACAGGCCGGGTGGTTGAGGTACCGGTAGGGGATGCCATGCTGGGACGAGTTGTCAATGCACTGGGACAGCCAATTGATGGAAAAGGACCTATCGAAACCGAGAAATATCGTCAGATCGAGCGTGTGGCATCGGGCGTTATTTCCAGAAAGTCCGTAGACACACCGCTGCAGACAGGTATTAAGGCGATTGATTCCATGGTGCCGATCGGAAGAGGACAGCGTGAGCTGATCATCGGTGATCGTCAGACAGGAAAGACGGCCATTGCCATCGACACGATCATCAATCAGAAGGGTCAGGGAGTAAAATGTATTTATGTTGCCATTGGCCAGAAAGCATCTACCGTAGCTACCATCGTAAAGAAGCTGGATGAGTACGGTGCGATGGATTATACAACGATCGTTGCGGCAACAGCAAGTGAGCTGGCACCGTTACAGTATATCGCTCCTTATTCCGGATGTGCCATCGGTGAGGAGTGGATGGAGTCAGGAGAGGACGTGCTGATCATTTATGATGATCTGACCAAGCATGCAGAGTCTTACCGTGCACTTTCCCTGCTGATCCGTCGTCCACCGGGACGTGAGGCATATCCTGGAGATGTTTTTTA
>OGZW01000659.1_pt1 | contig 27609 bp, 18 predicted proteins | sample 1577001 | NCBI WGS metagenome assembly OGZW01 (sample SAMEA3541519, study PRJEB24748) | human gut metagenome | biome: human gut; feature: human-associated habitat; material: faeces | place: China | collected 2012 | reverse complement strand
GAAACCTTATCGCCAACAGCCAGAACGTCCTCAACCTTTGCCACACGCTTGTTGGAAATCTTGGAAATATGAACCATTCCTTCTTTGCCAGGAGCAAACTCAACAAATGCACCAAATTCTTTAATGCTGACAACTGTACCTTCAAAGATCTGTCCTGCTTCAAAATCAGTTGCAATTGTTTTGATCATTTTCTTTGCTTCATCCATTCCGTGCTGGTCAACACCGCAGATAGATACTGCTCCTTCATCTGTAATGTCAATCTGTACACCTGTACGCTCGATGATCGCATTGATGGTCTTTCCTCTCTGTCCGACTACATCACCGATCTTCTGAGGATCGATCTGGATCTGGATGATCTTCGGAGCATATTTTCCAACAGTTGTACGAGGTGCAGGGATACATTTCTCAATAACTTCATTAAGGATGTACTCTCTTGCTTCCTTAGTACGTCTGATTGCTTCTTCTACGATCTGTCTTGTAAGACCGTGGATCTTAATATCCATCTGAATCGCTGTGATACCGTCATGAGTTCCGGCTACCTTGAAGTCCATGTCGCCAAAGAAGTCCTCAAGTCCCTGGATATCCGTAAGAACGATATAGTCATCATCTGTGTCACCTGTTACAAGACCACAGGAAATACCTGCAACCGGCTTCTTAATCGGTACACCGGCAGCCTCAAGAGACATGGTGGATGCACAGATACTTGCCTGGGAAGTAGAACCGTTAGATTCGAAGGTCTCGGATACGGTACGGATTGCGTACGGGAACTCTTCCTCGGTCGGAAGTACCGGAACCAGGGCACGTTCTGCCAGAGCACCATGGCCGATCTCACGGCGTCCCGGTCCGCGGGACGGTTTTGTCTCACCTACAGAGTAGGACGGGAAGTTGTACTGATGCATGTAACGTTTGGAGGTCTCGAACTCATCCAGTCCGTCCAGTTTCTGTGCTTCGGAAAGCGGAGCCAGTGTTGTTACGTTGCAGATCTGAGTCTGTCCACGGGTGAACATAGCGGAACCATGAACACGCGGGATAATGTCAACCTCTGCTGCCAGAGGACGGATTTCTGTGATCGCACGGCCGTCCGGACGTTTGTGGTCTTTTAAGATCATCTTACGAACGGTCTTTTTCTGATACTGGTAAACAGCCTCGCCTAATACTGCCAGCCACTCTTCGTTGTCGGCAAATGCCTCCTCGAGTTTCTCGGTGATGACGCGGATGTTTTCTTCTCTTGTCTGTTTGTCATCGCTGAAAACAGCCTCTTCCATCTCTGCCGGAGGAACGATCTCTTTGATCGCTGCAAACAGCTCTTCCGGAATAGCGCAGCTCTCATAAGCGTGTTTCGGTTTTCCAACCTCTGCTACGATGCTGTCGATGAATTTGATGATTTCCTGGTTTACTTCGTGTGCTTTGTAGATGGCGTCGATCATTTTTGCTTCCGGAATCTCTTTTGCTCCGGCTTCGATCATGATGACTTTCTCTCTGGTGGAAGCTACGGTCAGTTTCAGGTCGGATACGGCTTTCTGTGCGAGAGTCGGGTTTACGATGAACTCGCCGTCGATCATACCGATCTGAGTCATGGCACACGGACCGTCAAACGGGATGTCGGAAATGCAGGTTGCGATTGCGGAACCCAGCATTGCGACTACTTCCGGATCACACTCCGGATCTACGGACATTACCATGTTGTTTAATGTAACATCGTTGCGGTAATCTTTTGGGAACAGCGGACGCATCGGACGGTCAATGACACGGCTGGTCAGAATTGCGTGCTCGCTTGCTTTTCCTTCTCTTTTGTTGAATCCGCCCGGGATTTTTCCAACGGCGTACATCTTCTCTTCGTACTCAACGCTTAATGGGAAGAAGTCAATGCCGTCACGCGGTTTCTCAGATGCGGTTGCTGTAGAAAGAACTACAGTATCGCCATAATGCATAAATGCTGCGCCGTTTGCCTGTTTTGCTACACGGCCTACGTCTACGGTCAGGGTTCTGCCTGCCAGTTCCATAGAAAAACTCTTGTACATAAATAATCTCCTTTTTTTCTTCTGAGCAGAATTTCCGAAACAACTGAAAAGCACACCGGAATACGGACAGGATGCAGCTTTTCAATGTGTTTTTCAGTGGTCTCGGATAAAATTCCTGCACCTCCAGAACCTGCCACTGGCAGCTTCTTACGGATGCAATGCAGCTCAGAATGGCTCCATGTCGTTTGCGTCTTTGATCTTACAAGCAAAGAAACGGGCGGAAAATGTATCCCGCCCGTTGTTCCAAGCTGATTATTTTCTGATTCCTAACTTCTCGATTAAAGCACGGTATCTTTCAATATCAGTTTTCTTTAAGTAGTCAAGCAGACCACGTCTCTGACCAACCATTTTCAGAAGACCTCTTCTGGAGTGATGATCTTTGTGGTGAACTTTCAGATGCTCAGTGAGCTCCTCGATTCTTGCGGTAAGAACAGCTACCTGTACTTCCGGTGATCCTGTATCTCCCTCAGTTCTTGCATACTCTTTGATGATTGCCTGTTTTTTTTCTTTCGAAATCATTTTAAATTCCTCCTGTTATTTTGATTGCACCGCTGACTAAGAAGTGGTCGGAGTGTCCTGCCTCTGAATCAGGGTCCGGGGATCTTTTTTGTCCCGCATACTCGATTAGTATAGCATACGCTTTTCGAATTGTAAATACTAAAATCAGATGTTTTCGCGATGAATTTTCACGTAGTTACAGTTCTCCGAACTGTAACTTTCGCAGCTCTCATTTTAAGTTTTGCTTCGCAAAAGGAGAGCTGCTCACACCTGAATCACTTTCTTACGCAGCGAAACAGCGAGTGTTTCACTGCTGAGCGAACTTTTTTTCTACATATTTTTTTCCTGCCGCAACATCATGGTCGAGCTGGTTTTTCAGCGCGTCGATCGAAGCAAATTTCTGCTCCGGGCGCAGGAATTTTAACAGAGAAACCTCCGCCTGTTTTCCATAGAGATCCTCGCTGCAGTCAAAAAGATTCGTCTCCACGCCGGTAAATTTTTCCTGTACCGTCGGCTTAACACCGATGTTTGTGATACCGTAATAAATTTTTCCTTCGATTTTCACCTCGGAAACGTAGACGCCGAACGGCGGAAGCAGCTTTTCTGCCGGCGGGATCTGATTGATGGTCGGCACGCCGATCGTTCTGCCGAGTGCATGACCGTGGACAATCTCGCCGTGAACCGCGTAATCGTAGCCGAGCAGACCGCTCACGGCTTCCATATTGCCCTGTTCCAGCTCTTCCCGTGCCCAGGTGCTGCTGATCTCGCGGCCGTTTTCCTCTGCTTTTTCGATGATCTCGGTTTCAAAACCAAGGGACGGGCCCATTTCTTTCAGCATTTCGGCTGTGCCGCTTCTCTTGTAGCCAAAACCGAAATCCTTTCCCACAACAACTTTTTTCGCGTGCAGCTTATCCACCAGAATCTCTTTGATAAAGGCTTCCGGCGTCATGTGCATCACTTCATCCACAAACGGGCATTCCACAAGGCAGTCCATGCCAAGCTGTTCGAGGCGGGCTCTTCTCTCCTCATTCGTCAGCAGCTGATGCGGCTTGACATGCTGCACTTTCGACTGCGGCGGCACGTCAAACGTAAACACAACCGTTTCCAGTCCTTCCGTTCTGCCGATTGCAAGGACACGGCGGATCAGAAGCATATGCCCCCGGTGGAGGCCGTCAAATTTTCCCAGGGTTACAACGCTGTCCCCTCTGCTGTCAAAATCCAGTGTTTTTGTTAGATATCTCATGTTCTCTCCAGAAATAACTTGACCGGTCTGGTTAAGTTTTGTGATGGTCTGTATTGATAAATACCGACAAACGTTCCGTCATCGAGATAAAGGCGGAACTCCTCGTCTTCTGCGAAGTCCCCGCCGGAAGCAGTTTCCCCGATTTCGCGGATCTGCGCCGGTTTCAGCGGATTTCCGTTTTCCGCAAGCTTTTTCGCATGATCGTCCGCTGTCGCAAAGCTGCGCAGCGCGGCAAACATTTCATCGACCGGCACGAGGATCTCCGAAAGGCGGCCCTCACCGACAATCGCTGCGATCTCGTCAAGCGTGTGCGCTCCGTTTCGGTCAAACTGGCCGACTCTCGTGCGGATCAGCTGCTCCATACATCCGTGGCAGCCCAGTTTTTCGCCGATATCGTGGCACAGGGTGCGGATATACGTTCCCTTCGAACACGTTACCTCCATGCGCACCAGCGGAAGCTTCACTTCCAGAATGCTGATCTCGTAAAAGTGCACCGTGCGGGCCTTCCGCTCGATCTCGATGCCTTCCCGCGCCAGCTCGTAGAGTTTCTTTCCATTAACCTTCAGCGCGGAATACATCGGCGGCACCTGCTGCTGCTCCCCGACAAACGAGGCGATGCAGTCCCGCACCTCTTCTTCCGTCACGGTCACTGGCGCTTCTGCTGTCACGGTTCCGCTCATGTCCTGCGTATCCGTTGCGATTCCAAGGTGAAGCAGCGCTTCATACGTCTTCGTTTCATCGGTCAGCATATCGCAGAGACGCGTTCCCTTTCCAAGGCAGACCGGAAGCACGCCCGTCGCATCCGGGTCTAGGGTTCCGGTGTGGCCGATTTTTTTCTGGTGCAGGATGCCGCGCAGCTTCGCAACCACGTCATGCGACGTAAATCCCGCCTCTTTCCATACGTTCAGAACTCCGTTTATCATGTTGTTTTGTCTCCCTCTTTTTCACAAGAAAACCGGGCGTGGATATATTTTCTGCGCCCGGCTGTTTCCTGTTTATGCTTCTTCCTCTGTCGTCTCTTCTTCCTCTTCTGCAAGAAGCTGTTTTTCGATATACAGAGTCAGATTGTTGATTACATCATACGGAGAACCTGACATCGTGCAGCCAGCCGCACGGATATGGCCGCCGCCGCCGAATACGGCTGCGATTTTGCTCACATCAACCAGCTCGTCGGAGCGGAGGCTTACTTTGAAGACCTGCGGCTCCAGCTCATACAGGAAGATCGCTACGTGAACGCCTTCTGTATTTTTTAACTGGATGACAATGCCGTCCATATCTCCCGGTGTCAGGCCATAGAAGTCCATGACCTTCTTCCGCACGATACCGACAATACACTGCTTGTCGAGAAGCATGATGCTCTCTGTCAGCGTGCGTCCCATAATCTGATTCTGTACGTATGTTTTCTTGAAGAATGCATCCTCGATGATTCTGGTAAACGGAACTCCCTTTTCCATCAGAGCGGCCGCAACCCGCATCGTGTGCGGAGAGGTGCTGCTGTACTGGAATACGCCGGAATCGGTCACAATACCGGTGTACAGCGCCTCGGCGCACGGCTCGGAGATCTTTTCTTCCTCCAGAAGTCCGAACAGCACCTCGCAGGCAGAGCTTGCATCCGGCTCTACGTGATTGATTTCGCAATATTCTGTATTCGTCACATGGTGATCGATGCAGATCGTCTTTCCCGCTTTTGCAAGAAGCGGTACGGCAACGCCGATGCGTTCCTCGCTGGATACATCCAGAAGGACCACAAGGTCGTACGCTTTCTCTTCACAGCTTGTCTTTACCTCAGAAAAGCCCGGAAGATAGGAAAATTCCGGCCGTGGATCCTCAAGATAGACATCTGCCTGAATCTCCGGCCGATTGTCGCGAAGATACTGGTATAATCCCAGGCAGGAACCGATGCAGTCACCGTCCGGACGAACGTGTCCGGCGATGGCCATGCAGGAGACTCCGTTTAGAATTTCATCAATTTTCTTCATTTTCCTCATCCTTTTTGTCTTCTTTGTGTGTTACTTCATCAATCAGTTTCGACATCGTAACGCCATATTCAATCGACTCATCCAGGACAAAGGTCAGCTCCGGTGTATTGCGGAGGTTAATGGTCTTGGCCAGCATACGGCGGATGAAGCCCTCCGCGCTCTTTAAGCCGCGGATGGTTTCTTTCTTCGCCTCATCATCGCCAAACACACTGATATATACTTTACACGTCTTCAGATCCGGCGCTACCTCTGCCGCTGTGACAGAGGTCATCATTCCGATGCGCGGATCCTTGATCTCGTTCCGGATGATGTTGGAAAGCTCTTTCTGTACTTCCCCGTTGATCCTGGTGTTTTTAATACTGTTTTTTCTCAACTTAATTCCTCATTTCTATCTCGGCACTTCTACCATGATATAGGCCTCGACCTGATCGAACTCCTGAAGATCGTTGAATCCTTCAAATACAAGACCGCACTCATAGCCGGAGCGCACTTCTTTGACATCGTCTTTGAAACGTTTGAGGGATGCCAGATTTCCTTCGAAGATCTGGTTTCCTTCGCGGCTGATTCGAACTTTGCAGCCTCTCTGGAACGTTCCGTCCAGTACATAGCTTCCGGCGATCGTTCCGACACCGGATGCCTTGAAGAGCTGACGTACCTCGGCATGGCCGATAACTTTCTCTTCGTAAACCGGCTCAAGCATACCCTTCATGGCTGCCTCAACATCCTCAATTGCCTGGTAGATGACACGGTACAGACGGATGTCTACGCCGTTCTGCTCTGCCATGGATTTTGCGTTCGCATCCGGGCGTACGTTAAATCCGATAATGATGGCGGAAGATGCGGTTGCCAGCATAACGTCGGACTCGTTGATCGCACCGACACCGCCGTGGATGACGCGTACGGCAACTTCCTCGTTGGAGAGTTTGACAAGACTCTGTTTTACTGCCTCGACAGATCCCTGTACATCGGCTTTGACAACGAGTGCCAGTTCTTTTAAGTTACCCTCCTGAATCTGGTTGAACAGATCATCCAGGGACATCTTCGCTTTTGTCTCCTCAAGCAGGTTCTTCTTGTTCTCTGCCACGAAGGTTGCTGCGAAGTTCTTTGCTTCTTTATCGTTATCGGTCTGAACGAGGATCTCTCCTGCGTTCGGAACATCGGAAAGTCCGAGAATCTCAACCGGAGTAGACGGGCCTGCCTCTTTGACGCGGCGTCCCTTATCATCCATCATCGCACGGACTTTACCGGAGCATGCGCCTGCTGCGATGTAATCGCCGACATGCAGGGTACCTTTCTGTACCAGAATGGTAGCAACCGGTCCTTTTCCTTTATCCAGCTCAGCCTCGATGACAAGACCTCTTGCTTTCCGGTTCGGGTTTGCTTTCAGCTCGAGCACTTCGGAAGTCAGAAGGATCATCTCCAGCAGATCGTCGATACCTTCGTTGTTCTTTGCAGATACCGGAACGAATACGGTGCTTCCGCCCCAGTCCTCCGGAATCAGTTCGTACTCGGAGAGCTCCTGTTTTACACGCTCTACGTTTGCGCCTGGTTTATCGATCTTATTGATCGCAACGATGATCTCAACGCCGGCTGCTTTTGCATGGTTGATTGCCTCAACGGTCTGCGGCATCACACCGTCGTCTGCTGCGACAACGAGAATGGCGATATCCGTTGCATTGGCTCCACGCATACGCATAGCGGTGAATGCCTCATGTCCCGGGGTATCGAGGAACGTAATCTTCTGTTTGTTGATCGAAACGGTGTATGCACCGATGTGCTGGGTAATACCGCCAGCCTCGCGGTCGGTGACATGGGTGTTCCGGATGCAGTCCAGAAGAGATGTTTTACCGTGGTCAACGTGTCCCATAACGCAGACTACCGGCGGACGCGGAACCATGTCTTTTTCATCCTCTTCGTCCTCTTTTAAGAGCTCTTCGATCACATCGACTTTCTCTTCCGGCTCAGCGATGATGTTATAATCAAGCGCGATTTCCTGTGCTTTTTCGAAATCGATCTCATGGTTTACGGTAACCATCGTTCCTTCCATGAACAGTTTCTTTACGATGACTGCCGGCTGCATTTTCATCTTCTCAGCCAGCTCGCGGATAGTCATTTTCTCCGGCAGGGTAATCTCCTTTACCTCATCCTTCGGAGCTTCCTGTTTCGGTTTGTTGACCGGTTTCTGGAGCGCTTTCGGGAGTCTGGACTGCTGATGATGTCCCTGGTTCGGACGGTTTCCGCCTCTTCCTCTGTCTTCACTGAATTTATTTTCTCTTAAAGAATCTTTGTTTTTGTCTTTTTCTTTTCTTCCTGTATCACGGCCTGGCTTCTTGATGCCAAGGCTCATTGTATCGCCTGCAGAGCTCTTATGCTCGGTTCTGCGGCGGTCTCCTCCCGGACGGCGGTTCTGATTCTGGGAATCATCATCCTTTCCTGCGAACGGTCTTCCGCCATTATTTCCCGGTCTGCCTCCGTTTGGACGTGCGGAACGCTCACCGAATGGTCTTCCGCTTCTCTCACCGTTTCCGCTTCTTCCGCCGTTATTGCGGTCTCCTCCCGGACGGTCTCCGCTGCGGTTCGGGCGGTCTCCATTGTTTCCGCCGAAGCGGCGTTCTCCCTGCGGACGGTCTCCGCTGCGGTTCGGGCGGTCTCCGTTATTGTTGAAGCGGCGCTCTCCCTGCGGACGGTCTCCATTGCGGTTCGGACGGTCTCCGTTATTGTTGAAACGGCGCTCTCCCTGCGGACGGTCTCCATTGCGGTTCGGACGATCTCCATTTCCGCCGTTTCCGTTTCCACGGTTCGGACGGTCCTCGCTTCTTCCGTTTCCATTGCGGTTTCCTTCCGGACGGCCATTTCCGCGGGACGGGCGGTCTTTTTTCTGTCCCTGGTTCTTTGTGAACTCTTTTGCTTCTTTACTTGTTGCGTTCTGCGGACGCACAACGGAAATAATTTTCTTTTTCTTCGGTTTTGCCTGCTCTTCCGGTTTCTTCATTTCCATATTTTCTGTATCTTTCTTTTCCAATGATCTTTTCTCCTCTTTCTGCGGTTTTCGTGTTTCCTGCATCCATCCACCGACCTTTCCGGCCTTACGCCTTACGCTTCTGCCAACAATGCTGCTATTTTTTCTGCAAAATGCGCTTCACATACGGCAAGGGAAGAACGGTATTCTCTTCCGATGGCTCTTCCAAGCTGCTCTTTGTCCCCAAAAAGAATGCATGGCACTTTATAGTATGCACACATATTGCGAAATTTCTTCTGTGTATTGGCCGACGCCGTTTCCGCCAGAATGACAAGGTATGCGCTTCCGCTCTTTACGGCCTGCTCGGTCGCAAATTCGCCGCTCGATACCTTACCCGCCTTCATGGCAAGGCCCAGCATGGATAATCCTTTACTTTGACTGTTCAATCTTCGCAAATGCCTCCTTTAACTGCTCATAAACCTCTGATGGAATTTCTGCCTTCAGAGAACGGGAAAGTCCTTTGTTTTTCATTGCTTTCCCAAGGCATTCCAGAGAGCAGACATAAGCACCGCGTCCGTTCATTCTTCCGGTTGTGTCCGGAACAATCGTTCCTTCGGTGGTTTTCACCACGCGGATCATTTCTTTTTTGTTTTTCATTTCATTGCAGCCAATGCATTTACGCAGCGGCACTTTACGAACTGTACTCAAATGCTCATCCCGCCTTTGTTTTTATTTTAATTACTCTTCGTCTCCGGCTTTCTCTGCTGTTTCTACATCATTCTCGTCGAAGTTTTCTTCTGCAGAGATGGTTCCCTCCTCTGCTGCGGACTCATCGTAATTGTCCTCTTCCTCGTATTCCTCTTCTTCTACGTAGTCGAAGTCTCCTGCCTCGCGTGCCTGGGTCTCGCTCTTAATGTCGATCTTGAATCCGGTCAGACGTGCGGCAAGTCTTGCGTTCTGTCCCTCTTTACCGATGGCAAGGGAAAGCTGGTAATCCGGAACGATCACTTTTGCGGTCTTCTCATCCGGGTCTGCCATAACGGAGATAACTTTTGCCGGGCTCAGTGCGTTCTCGATCAGGAGTGCCGGGTTCTCATCCCATGTAATGATGTCGATCTTCTCTCCGTTCAGCTCATTGACAACCGCGTTGACACGGCTTCCGTTCATACCGACGCATGCGCCGACTGCATCGACGTTCGGATCGTTGGACCATACTGCCATTTTTGTACGGCTTCCCGCCTCACGGGCAATGCTCTTGATCTCTACGATGCCTTCCGCAACCTCGGAAACCTCAGACTCAAAGAGACGTTTTACGAGTTCCGGATGGGTACGGGATACCATAACCTTCGGTCCCTTGGTTGTATTCTTTACTTCCAGAACGTATACTTTCACACGCTGGGTCGGCTCAAATTTCTCGCCTTTGACCTGCTCGTTCTCGGTCAGCAGAGCGTCTACTTTACCGAGGTTGATGCTGACGTTGCGTCCTACATAGCGCTGTACCACACCGGTAACCACATCGTGCTCTTTCTCGAAGTACTGATCAAACAGAACTTTACGCTCTTCCTCACGGATCTTCTGAAGAATGACGTTTTTGGCATTCTGGGTTGCAATACGGCCGAACTCTTTGGATTTGATTTCTACCGGAACGATATCGCCGAGTTCATAGCGGGAGTCTGCACGTTTTGCATCGGAAAGGGCGATCTCCATGATCGGATCCTGTACCAGATCAACAACGGTTTTCTCTGCTACGACTTTGAAATCACCAGTCTGGGCGTTGATGCTTACCTTTACATTATCTGCTTTGCCAAAATGGTTTTTACAGGCCTGGATCAGCGACTGCTCAATTGCCTCAAGCAGGGTATCTTTGCTGATATTCTTCTCTTTCTCAAGAACTTCAAGGGCCTCCATTAATTCTGTATTCATTTTTCTCTTTTCCTCCTGTATCTGCGTCTGTTTAGAAATCAAATGCTAAACGGATCAATGCAATATCGCTTTTCTGGAAGACGCGCTCTGTTCCGTCCTCCTCCTCAATGGTCACACTGTTATCATCATATGCGGTGAGTATTCCGTAAAATTCCCGGTTTCTCTCGATCGCACGGTATGTCCGGATTTCCAGCTCTTTTCCCATGCTTCTCTTGTAGTCTTTCTCTTTTTTCAGCGGACGTCCAAGACCCGGGGAGCTGACCTCCATGATATAGGCGTCATCGATAAAGTCCTCTGCGTCCAGCCGGTCAGAAAATGCACGGCTGACGATTTCGCAGTCATCCACGGTGATTCCGCCTTCTTTGTCGATGTAAGCACGCAAATACCAGGTACCGCCCTCTTTGACATACTCCACATCCACCAGTTCAAAACCATTGGCTTCTACAATCGGAGTGATCAGTTCTTCTGCCTTCTGTTCGTATTCTTCTCTTCTGCTCAAATCCTCACCACCTTTTTGATTTAGGGAAACTTTCGAAAAATTCTTTCATTTCCCTGTACACAAGAAAGAGTGGACGAAATCGTCCACTCCTTAACAGTCACTTATTAACAACTTTACTATAGCACCTTTTCCGTGCAATTGCAAGGGTTAATTTTCAAAATATCCTTTATTTATCGCCTTTTCCGGCTTTTTTGTTCGCCGGTTCCGGGCAGATGTGGACATCGAGCTGGTTATACGGGATGGAAATTCCCGCCGCGTCAAACTCTTCTTTGATGCGCTCATTCATTTTCCATTTGACCGGCCAGTAATTTTCCGTTGCGACCCAGGCGCGCAGACCGACCGTGATCGCGCTCTCGCCCAGCTCATCTACGAAAAACTGCTGCTCCTCCGACTGAAAATGCGGCTCCTCCTCAACGAGGCGACGCAGGATGTCCTTCGCTTTTCTGATATCGGACTCATAAGAAATGCCGACTTTGATCTCCAGCTTTCTCCGGTCCATCGCCGTCACGTTGATGATGGTGTGGTTCGTCAGATTGGCGTTCGGGATCATGATGGTACGGTTGTCGATGCTGTTGATTGTCGTGTAATACATCTCAATCTTTTTGACCGTTCCCTCCTGGCCTTCGCCCGGGAAGATGATGTAGTCACCGACCTTAAATGGCTTCAGCAGCAGAATCATCACCCCGCCTGCAAAGTTTGAGAGGCCGCCCTGCAATGCCAGGGATACGGCAACGCCGGCGGAGGCGATGGCTGCTGCGATCGACGCTTCGGATACGATACCGAGCTGAACGATAATGGTCAGCACCAGCAGCGTGTTCAGACTGTATTTCACCATGGAAACGGTGAAACTGACCACCGCCTCCTCCGTGTGAAAACGCCGCATGTTTTTCCGGATCAGACCGCAGAGCCACAGGATCAGTTTGCGTGCAACCAGAAACAGAATTACTGCAAACACGATCTTCAGCACCAGATCGGCAGCCGAAGAGGCCTTGTCGATCCAGTATTCATAGACGCGTTCCGCCGCTGTCAGATTCACCATGTGTTATCTCTCCTCTGTCTCGAATTTTCTCTGCAGCTCCTCGCCGAGTTCACTCATGCCTGTGCTTTTTTTCGTTTTTGTCTCTGGTTTTGCCTCTGATTTTGCTTCCGACTTGGTTTCCGGCTTTGTAGCCGGCTTCTTTTCCGGATCGGCGGCTGCGCGGTATTTTTCCACGGCTTTTGCTGCCTCTGCCGCTGCGGATTTTCCGGCTTTCACCAGCTTGTCCACTGTCTGCTCTACCGTTTTCACCGGTTTGCTGTCGATCGCCTGCTTTACGGCTTTCTCCACCTTCTCTGTCGCAGTCGTAGTTCCCTGCTTTTTCTCTGCGGTTTTCACCGTTTTTTCCGATACCTTTTTCTCTGCTTTTTGGGCAGTCTTTGTTGTTTTCTTTGCTTTTACTGCTTTTACTGCTTCTTCCGTTTTTCCAGCCGGTTTTCCCTTCTTTCCGGTTTTCTTCTCTGTTGCCGCTTTCGCTGCAGTTTTTGCCTTTGCGCTCTTATTGCTTGCAGCGCCCGTCTCCGGCTTCGTATAAGAAAATACCTGAACAGAAAGCGGTGCGAGTTTTACGGTAATCGAATTTTTCCGCTCGTCGCACTCTGTTTTTTTCGACATTTTCACGCGTGGATTTCCGACGCCTGTTCCGCCATAGCTTTCCGCATCGCTGTTGAACATCTCTTTGTACTTTCCTGGATACGGCACACCAATGCGGAAATCATCGTACTCGACATTCGAGAAGTTGCATATGACAAGCAGCGTATCTTCTTTCTTCCTTGTTCTGCGAAGGAAGATCAGAAGATTCTTTTCCCACTCCATGCCATTGATCCACTCAAAGCCCTCCGGCTTTTCGTCAAGCTGATACAATGCCGGATTTGCTTTGTAGAATGCATGAAGTGCCGCCATATAGTTCTTTAACTGCAGATGTTTCTTGTCCTCAAGAAGCTCCCAGGACAGGGACTGTTTCTCATTCCACTCTTTTTCCTGTCCAAATTCCTGTCCCATAAACAGAAGCTTCTTTCCGGGATGCACCATCTGATAAGCGTACGCCAGACGAAGATTTTCCATTTTCTGCTCCGGTGTACCCGGCATTTTGGTATACATAGACCCTTTCAGATGAACCACTTCATCGTGTGACAAACTCAGCATGAATTTCTCCGAGTAAGCGTATACCATAGAAAATGTCAGCTGATCATGGTGCGCACCGCGGTATACCGGATCATATTTCATATATTCCGTAAAATCATTCATCCAGCCCATATTCCACTTGTAGTCGAAGCCAAGGCCTTCGTCATCGAGGTCTCCCGTCACCTTCGGCCATGCGGTCGATTCCTCTGCGATAAGAAGTGCATCCGGAAACTCTTTTTTGAAGATGGAGTTCAGATGTTTTAAAAATTCGATCGCCTCAAGGTTCTCATTTCCGCCGTAGATATTTGCGACCCACTCCCCGTCCTGCTTGCCATAATCAAGATACAGCATCGAAGCAACCGCATCCATACGGATTCCGTCGGCATGATACTCTTTTGCCCAGAAAAGAGCATTGGCAATCAGGAAGTTCTTTACTTCCGGTCTGCCGTAATTGTAAATCAGCGTGCCCCAGTGTGGATGGGATCCCTGTCTCGGGTCAAAATGCTCGTACAGACACGTTCCATCAAACGCAGAAAGTCCGAAGGTATCGCGCGGGAAGTGTGCCGGTACCCAGTCGAGAATAACACCAATGTCGTTCTGGTGCATCGTATCCATAAAATAGCGGAAGTCATCCGGCGTTCCGTATCGTGCTGTCGGTGCGTAATAGCCTGTTACCTGATAACCCCAGGATTCATCGAGCGGATGCTCCATCACCGGCATCAGCTCAACATGGGTGTAGCCGAGCTCTTTCACATAAGAAGCCAGCATCGGAGCGATCTCACGGTAGTTATAAAATTCACGGCCATCGTCCGGTTTTTTCCAGGAGCCAAGATGCACTTCATAAACAGAAATCGGCGCTTTGTCGCCCTGTGTGACACCACGCTTCTTCATCCAGTTCTCATCCTGCCAGGCATATTTTCCAAGATCAACCACAACACTCGCATTGTTCGGACGCAGCTGTGCTGCATTCGCGTATGGATCCGATTTCAGATACGTCAGACCGCCCTTTGCCTTGATTTCATATTTATAGATGTCGCCCGCGCGAACACCGGGGATAAAGAGCTCGTAAATTCCGGACTCCAGAAGATTCATCTGATATGCTCTTCCGTCCCAGTTATTGAAATTTCCGACAACACTGACACGGATCGCATTCGGTGCCCAGACAGCGAAGTAAACACCGCTGATACCATCGATCTTTACCGGGTGTGCACCCAGCTTCTCATAGATGGAATAACAGATGCCGTTTTCAAACTGTTTCTGTTCCTGCTCGGTGAACTGCATCGGATAGGCGTACGGATCGTAATGCTCCATCTGGTTTCCGTCGCCGTCCCAGTAGATCAGCGTATAGGACGGAATTTTCTTTCCCGGAAGCAGAACAGCGAAAAATCCTGCTTCATCCTCGCAGACCATTTCAGTCTGTTTTCCGTCGCGAATCGTATGTACGGCTGCACGGGTTGCACCCGGGAAAAACGCCTGAATCAAAATACCATCCTCCGTTACGCGCGGTCCCAAGATGTCTCTTGGATGATTTTCCTCGGAATAGACCACGGCTTCTATTTCCGCCCAATCCATATAATCGTATAATTTTTCTTCCATTTTCAAAATTATAACCCCTCCTTTTTTATTTTACGTGCTCTCGCTGCTGCTTCCCCCATACAAAATCGCATAAAAAAGCACTCATTCATGCCAGAGCGTGTTTGAAAAAAGCTTTTCGTGAGCTGCGAGTCCCATTTTCAGCCCAAACGGTCTGCAGCAACCGGATAAAGTCAAAACAGATCGCGAAGTGGGGCTTGCAGATTGTGGAAATGATTTTTCAAACTCTGATTTTATTCTACCATCCTAACCGCGATTGTACAATGCAAATCTGGTTTGTTTTTTTATTCTGTTTTTTATTTATTCACCGCTGTCACGGAAAACTTTCCGTCTGTGGTCTGAATCTCATTGTTCTCAAACCAGACGCTGTAAATTTTCTGTGAAGCCAGTGTTTTCAGGAGCTCCCCGGAAAGCGATTCGGCCTGATAATCGAAAAATGCTGCAAGCAGCGTATCAGCACAGCCATATTCACCAGAATAGACGATCAGTTCTGATGCTGCCGTGTGGTCTTTTCCGTCTGACGCGCTAAGATACGGCGTGCGCATCGTTCCGTCCTGATACTGGTAATAGCGGTACGTATCGGGACTGCCCGCCTGGTAAGCGTGGAAAAATACGATACTTTTCGGTCCCTCGTACGTCATCGTTCCATGTGACTGAATTTCATTCCCGGAAAGATGGTACAGCGGGTACTGGTACTCTTTTTCCCCTGTTTCATCGAGACAGCGCACAAATCCGTCCTTGCTGGAAATAATGCCGAGCTGATAGCCCTCGCCGCGGATCGTGTCCGCCAGATAGTCAATCAAAAAAGCATTTTTCATCCAGAAAAAGTCGAGATACGCCGTGTAGCCCATCTCTGCGGCATATGCCTGATACGCATCCGACACATGCAGACAGACCTGGTTTTCTCCCGGGAATTCCATGGAAATGTCATCCGGGTTCTGCGCAAAGGCTGCGACGGCTGCCGCTTCCTCTGCCGCATCATCATCCTTCTCCGGATCGAACTGTGCTGCGGCCGCATCATCATTGCTCATGCAGAGATTTTCCAGTGACGCGTACAGCGGTCCCAGATAGATTTCCCGGCAGTTGGCATCGGATACTTTTTTCAGGGCATCGTACAAAACCGGATCTACCGTCATCACTTCGTTTGGATGCTGGTTGATATCGTACAGGTTTGTCACATCATCGAAACTCTCGTCGATATTGAAAAGCCGGTAGCCCTTCACCGCCGCATCGGTATAAATCAGCGAGAGTGCCTTTGCCTCCCCGCCCGCCGATACGCCGCCTGCACCGACATTATATTTCAGTGTGAAATCCTCGCTGCAGTTCAGCTCCGAGCCCGCCTTCACGCTGATTTCGCGCCAGCCGGAATCGCCGCGCAGAAAATTCATAAAACCATACACCAGAAAACCGGATCCGATCGCCAGAAACAGTATCACAAGCACGATGCGCCGTCCGACATTCTTTTCAGAGAGCTGAACTTTCTGCACCGGCTTCGGCTGCCGTCTGTTTGGATCTTTTACTGTTCTTCCCATTCTTTTACTCCTCTTACTTTAAGTTCTCCCCTTCATTCGCACTGTGTTTTATTGTCCCAGAAAATATGTCTCCCGTCAAGTAAAACGGCACAAAAAAAAGCAGCGCCGGAATCAAAAGACTTTCGATTCTGACACTGCTTTGCTTTTCACAGTCTGCTATAGGACAACCAATATCAATGCAATGATAAAGATCAGGAGAATCACGGCCAGTACGGCGAATCCGTACAGCGCGCCCTGCTTACATGCTTTATAGTTGTGATAGTACTGTTTCTTTTTGTATACCATTGCTGCGATAATACCGATGATCGGGAAGAAGAACGACAGCACTTTGTACCAGATGCTTCCGGTATCGTGAACCGGAGTTTTCAGGAACTCATCTTCTGCCTTGGAAAGATGAACCTCGTGGTTCTCCTCTTTTACTTCCTCGCCAGGCTTTCGGATGGTGATCGGCTGCAGCGGCTCTCCCTTTTCACGGAGTGCCTTGTACTCTTCGATCTCTTTCTTGTTTCCGTATACAAAGTGGTTGTGTCCGATATCCACGAACTCCGGTTTGTCCACGGAATAATCGTGAATGGACGGATCGTAGGTGTACAGCACTTTGTTCTTCTCAAGCTGCGGATCCGGAATCGGGATCGCAGAGATCAGGGAATGGGTGTATGGATGCAACGGGAAGTTGAACAGCTCCTCTGCGTCCGCAACCTCTACGATATTTCCTTTGTAGATAACACCGATACGGTCGGAAATGAACCGTACGATGGAAAGGTCATGGGCGATAAACAGATAAGTAACCTGTTTTTCTCTCTGGAATTTCTTCAGCAGATTGAGGACCTGGGCACGGATCGATACGTCCAGTGCGGAGATCGGCTCATCGGCTACAACCAGCTCCGGCTCCATAACCATGGCACGGGCCAGACCGATACGCTGGCGCTGTCCGCCGGAAAACTCATGTGGGTAACGGGTCAGGTGCTCCGGCAGAAGACCAACTTCGTTGATCATGTTCTCTACCTTTTTCACACGGTCTGCCTCGTTCTCGTACAGATGGAAGTTGTAAAGACCCTCGGATACGATGTAATCGACCGTCGCACGCTCATTTAACGATGCGGCAGGATCCTGGAATACCATCTGAATGTTTCGGATAACCTCCCGGTCCAGGGAATGCGGAATCTTGCCGGAAATTTTAACACCCTTGTACAGGATCTCTCCTGCGGAACACGGGTTGACACGAATGACCGCACGGCCGATCGTGGTCTTTCCGGAACCGGACTCGCCTACGAGGGAGAAGGTTTCTCCCTTATAGATGTCAAAAGAAGCATTTTTTACCGCTTTGACTGCGTCATCGCCCTTGCCGAAAGTGATATCTACATTTTTTACCTGCAGTAAGATTTCTCTTCCATTTTCGTCAATCGGACCATGCTCCGGCAGATGCGAAACAGTGGTCTTGCTTTCCTGCTTTGTAGACACTTTCAAACTCTCCTATTAGTTGATTCCTGTAACACCAGATTGCTTCGCAATCTTAAAAACTTTCGCAATCCGCTCATTTTTCTCCGAAAAATGGCTACTTGCTCATGTTTTTGCAGGTCTCAAACTCAAAAACCCTCGTGCAAGCTTTGCTTGCGTCGGCTTTTCGACCTTGATCCCCTTGGTTTTACAAGTTGTATGCTTTTAATAATTTTTCGTGAATATTCTGAATTGCCTCCGGCTTCTCCGTCTTTGGTGCTCTCGGATCCAGCAGCCAGGTTTTGGCGTAATGGGTATCCGTTACCTTGAACATCGGCGGTTCTTCCAGTGTGTCGATTTTCAGACAGTACTGGTTACGCGGCGCGAACGGGTCTCCGATAATTTTGTTATACAGAGACGGCGGGGTACCGGTAATTGAGAACAGCTTTGTATTCCGCTCCGCAAGCTGCGGCAGGGAAGAAAGCAGCGCCCAGGTGTACGGATGGCGCGGATCGTAGAATAGCTCTTCTACGTTCGCAAACTCGATGATCTGTCCTGCGTACAGAACGGCAACACGGTCTGCGATATTCGCTACGACACCAAGGTCGTGGGTAATAAACACGATGGTGTAGTTGTACTCTTTCTGAAGGTCCTTGATCAGCTTCAGGATCTGCGCCTGAATCGTAACATCCAGCGCAGTTGTCGGCTCATCGCAGATGAGGATCTTCGGACGGCAGGAAAGTGCAATCGCAATAACGATACGCTGTCTCATACCGCCGGAATACTGGAACGGATAATCATCGAAACGCTGCTCTGCGTTCGGAATACCAACCTTTTCCATCAGCTCAAGCGCCTGTGCTCTTGCTTCCACCTCGCTGACATTCTGATGCTTCATGATAACAGAAGTGATCTGTTTTCCGATTGTGATAATCGGGTTCAGGGAAGTCATCGGATCCTGGAATACGGTTGCAATTTTCTTGCCGCGGATCTGACCCCAGTCATTCGGATCCTGGATTTTTGCCAGGTTAATGATACAGGTTCCATGAAGCCGCTCCGATGTCTCATCCAGATAGCGCACGCGGAAGGTAGCCTGGTCGAAAACGCCGTTTCGTTTCTGCTCGTCATTCAGATCCACACCGCGTTCCATCGCAGCTTTGAATGCCTCGTGCAGCTTCTTGATCATGCGAACCTTTTTACGCAGTTTGTAACGTCCGACAGAAAGATAGATCTCTTTGGCAAGAATCTCGTTTCTCTTTCTCGTCTCGTCCGTAATTTCTTTTGCTGTCAGGCCGGCGTACTCTTTTTTGTACTCTGCCATTTTTGCATCATATGCCTGATTGTAGGCCGTATCGTTCATGGCAGCCTGTTTGTGAGCCTTGATTTTTTCCTCTTTTGCTTTCTGTAGAGCCTTAATTTCTCCATCCAGTCTGGAAATCTCGGCAGATGTCTCTTTAACCTTCGCTTTTTCTTTGGAAGTATCGAGTGTCTGCTTATAGTTGAAAAGTTCGGTTCTCTTTATTACAAGTTCCTTGATTTCAGCATCTGCTTTCTCACGCTCTTCCTCGCTCAGTGTCATTTTTTCTTCTTTTTCCTGCTCCAGAGCCTTCATTTTCAAAAATACTTCTGAACCATATTCCAGTTTGGAATAGTCATTCAGCTTTTCCAAGGTGGATGCGATGGTCTTTTTCGCATAAGAGTTCAGCGGCACAACGGTATCGCTCAGCTCGGCATCGTTAAAAATGATATCTCCCTGGTCGATGAAGCCGTTGCTGTCCAGCATTCCCGCAAACGCTTTTGTGAATACGGATTTACCGGCGCCGGACTCTCCTACGATAGCAATGGACTCATTCTCGTAAATATCCAGCGTTACGCCCCGGATTGCCGTCAGGATACGGCCGCGGACACGGAATTTTACCTGTAAGTCCTTAATCGATAATAATACTTTTTTATCTTCCATGCGGCTTTCCTTCCTACATATGTGTTCTCGGGTCGGACGCATCTCCAAGGTTCTGTCCAACTACATATAATACTACGGTGATAATTGAAGCGACAACAACCGGACTCCAGAATTCGAATCCCCATCCCGGTGTCAGCATGGCACCCTCAGCCTCATAGATCAGTCTTCCCAGAGACATGTCAGAAAGTCCCATACCGATGTAAGCCAGGAACACCTCGTAAGAGATGTAGGACGGAATCTCAGTTGCCGCCAGAGTAACAATGACAGATGTCATAAACGGGAGAATATTCTTCATCGCAATGCGGAAAATCGAAGTTCCAAGACATTTCGATGCCAGATTATACTCTCTGTCCCGGATAATAACGACCTGCGTACGGATAAAGTACGCGATGGCAAGCCATCCGGTAACGGTCAGTGCAAATACCATGGTCCAGAAGCTCGGAGAAAAGATAAGCACCAGGACGGAGATCAGAAGTACATACGGAATATTTCCGATGATGTTGTAAACCTCCATCATGAAGACATCAACCTTCTTCGAAAATCCCCAGACAGATCCGACAATCACACCAATCGAAAGGTTGATGAGCGCACAGATAAACGCCAGGGAAACTGAAATTCTGGAACCAAACCAGACAGCGTCAAAGGTCGACTGTCCGGAAGCACCGGATCCTAAAATCCAGTGAATATTGAATCCAAGCTGCTGCAATGCTTTGCTTGGAGACAGATGTTTTGTCGCGCCGTTCATCAGATTGGCGAAACGGTCGTACTCCACAAAGAGCGGATACACATACGTCATCAGCAGAATCACACCCAGGAGGCAAAGTACGGCAATATTGATTTTTTTCTTAAAAAATACGCGGAACACGGAATGCCAGTAGGAATATCTCGGAGCCGTAATTTTCTCAGACTCCAGAGAGCTGTTATCTACAGGAGAAAACAGTTCTTCCTCAGACAGACCGAATTTATCTAAATCATAATTCATAAGTCCCTACCTGTCTTTCGTTGAGAATGAGATTCGCGGATCCACCATGGACATCAAAACGTCGCCCAGGATGATGGAAATCACGGAGAGCACTGCGTAGAACAGTGTAACACCTACGATAACACCATTATCATATTTGCTGATTGCTTCGGTCAGCAGATTACCGGCACCAGGTACTACGTACACACGCTCGGTGATGATGGCTCCGGTCAGTGCGAACAGTACGCTCGCCGGAACACCCTGCACGATCGGAATCGCTGCGTTCTTCAAAATGTGTTTCGTAAAGATTTCTCCCTCTGTCAGTCCACCGGATCTTGCGAATTTTACGTAATCGGAGTTCATCTGGTCGATCATGTATCGACGCAGCCATTTCATCAGGTTTGCCACCTGCGGCAGTGCCAGAGAAACGATCGGCAGAATATACATCAGCTTGCTCTTCGAATCCATGTCAAAGGTGGTTGGCAGACCCATTTTTCCTCCGATTGCCTTAAACAGGAAGATATAGGCCAGTGAAGGTACTGCTATAATGAATACAATATAGATGGTTCCAAGCTGGTCAACCAGTTTGTCTTTCTTTCTCGCCATCAGAATGCCAAGCGGCACCGCGATGAGATAGGAAAGAATTACGGCAATGATACCGATTACAAAGGAATAGCCGATTTTTGATTTACCACTCTTAATTGTATCCACGTTGGTATAGTCATCTGTGAACCGATCGGAATGAACAGCGCTTGCATCCTGAGATTCGCTCATATACGTTGCGCTGTGCAGATCGTCTGCACTGTATTCCACCAGACCGCTTGGGTAGGTAATCTCCGATTTTACGTAGGATCCCTGCGCGCGGGTCATGGTCAGTGCTACATCCACACCCTCATTTACGGAATAGGACTTTCCTAAATTTATGGTGATTATATTCTGATGGAAGTATGGGAATTTTGAGTCAAAGTACATCAAGTACTTGTGTGTTGTGCCATTTCCCATGATGGCCGGTGAAAATTTCTTTCCCCCATATACCGGATCGTGTAAGGTAAATGTAATCCCCCTCTTACCTTCTACCTTTGCAGCATCGTGAATGCTGTCGATGTCAATCAAACCGGAAAAATATTTTCCGAGACGCGTTGCAAGCGGAATATCCCTGTATGCAAACAGCTGCTGCTGTCCGCCGTTGGCATATTTTTTCTTACCCATCATGATCGCATCGTATCTTCTTACGGTGTAACCTTTTGCTTTATAATAAGCTGTAAATTCCTTTACATATTCAGATACCAGTTCTGAATCCTGGTCTTTCGTTCTTCCGAATGCTACTGCTTTGGATCTCGTATCCTCGTCAATTTCGCCTTTTGCTTTGAGAGCGTTCAAATAATCTGCATAGGTTACATAATCAAGATATCCGTATGTCTCCCACTTCTGATATTTGTACACCTTTTTCTGGTTATTGCTCTGATGGGAATAGGTGGTATCCTGTGCGAAAATCAGATTTCGGTCCATCAGAGAATAGATCATAGTCATAACGCATCCAACGACGATTACTACGGAAACAAGGCCATGCAACAAACGCTTAAAAAGATATTTTGTCATATTCTCTCATTCCTTAACACAATATGACAGGGGAATGGCTTTTTTTGTCCCCATCCCCCTGCCGGTTTATTCATTGGCTTTCAACTGTTCTGGTCTTTCCAATTTTACCTTTTCCAAAATTAGAAGATACCAAAACATTTGGTCATGTATCCTTCGTAGTCCGGAAGCATGGTATCCAGATAAGAGCACGGATCACCAAAGTCCGGACCCCATCCGGAGACATCATATACGTCGTAGTTTTGTTCATAACCATAGTTTACATAGTATCCTGCATAGTACCATCCATCCAGGTCTACGGCATCAACCAGATTGATCACAACTTTTCCGCCAAGGGCAGCCTCTACTGATTTCTTGTAGGAGTTTGCTTTGTTGGTGTAAACTTCTACTGCAGACGGATATGGATACTCAATCTGGATCGGATTGCTCTCATCGATGGTGATACCGTCTTCTGCGAGCTCCTCGATTGCGGTATTCAGTTCTTCTACTGCGTTTTCCGGATTGTACCATCCATCAAAACCATCGCTGGTCTTGTTTTCGGCATCCCATACTTTGATCTTCACGCCGTCGGCGTCGATCTGTTTCTGTACGATTTCACCATAGTAGGTGCCTGCCGGGAAGGTTGTGTCGGTTCCGTTGATCTGAATGGTAGTGTCTTTTGACAGGCTTACGAAATATCCCGGGGTAAAGGTATTTCTAAGGGAAGTATACTTCAGATCCTCGCCAACCTGCTGTGCATTGTAAGCGCCACGATCTGCTGCAAAGCTGATCGCTCTTCTGAAGTGAACGTTCTGCAGTGCTTTGTTTGTTCTCTGGATTTCTTCGTCAGACTTTGTACTCTTTGCTGTTGTTCCGTCGTTGGCATTTGCAGTCGCAGTACGGTTGATATTGTAGAATCCCATGAAGGAAGTAGCGTCGGTATCTGAAACTACTGCGTACTGGTCGTACAGACCTTCGGATTTTGCTGTCTCCATAGTGGAGGTGTTCAGGTTTACATAGTCAACGGTACCTGCTTTTGCATCTGTGTACATTTTGGTAACATCAGACTGGTCATTGAACAGCCAGGTCAGGGTTTTAATGTTTACGTTGTCTTTGTTCCAGTAAGAATCGCTCAGTTTAAATACGATGGTATTTTTCGCTGTAGCGTTGGTTACCAGGTACGGGCCGCAGTATGCGATCGAGTTGGAATCTTTTCCGTACTGATAATCTGCTGCGGAGGAATCGTACTCAGCACCAAATTTACCGCCCTGGGACTGATAGTAGCTTCTGCTCATCGGCATGAAGATGGTGTAGCCCAGCATGGTCATGAAGTAGCTGCATGGCTCTTCCAGTGTGTACTCTACGGTATAGTCATCAACAGCTTTTACACCAACCTCGTCGAAATCGGTAACTTCACCGCTGATGTACTGGGATACGTTTTTGATCACGCCCTGTACCAGGTATTCCAGACCGCCCTGTGCATCACACATGTGCTGCATTCCGGCCACGAAGTCATCTGCTTTTACAGTATCCACTTCACGTCCCTGGGAATCGGTCCATTTTACATCTTTACGAAGGTGGAAGGTATAGGTCAGTCCGTCATCAGATACTTCATAGGATTCTGCCAGTGCCGGCTGCAGAGTTCCCTCTACGTCGTACTCCATCAGGCCGTCATAGGTATTGATGATCGCATCGGTATCTGCCGCACGGGAAGTTGCAAGTCCGTCCCATGTTACCGGATCGCTCGCATACGGCATGGAGAAGCTGTCTTTTAAGGTGTAACCTTTTCCTGCCAGATATTCTTTTACCCAGCTCTCATAGGTTCCTGTTCCTTTGAGCTCATCCCATTTTGCTCTCATCTCGTTGTAATCTTCTGCTTTGATAAAGTCAGTTGTTACAACATACTGATGATAACGGTCCTTATCGCTTCCCCAAAGGGTATAGTCCTTGGTGCGCGGAGCCATTCTGTACATCGCGTACGTACCACCTCTTGAGGTGAGCGGGTACATCATGGCGGACTCCATCAGTTTTCCCTCGGCAACTGCCATCAGGGCATATCTCTCATCCACCGTTTCTGCTTCCTTTGCAGTAGCAAGTGCATCGTTGAAATCGCCCAGTGCCTCGTTATAGAGCTCTGTGCTGGTCTCGTCGTATCCTTCCGGCATTTCGGACTCCTCTGCCTCGGCTTCGCTCTCACTGCTTGCAGATGCGCTTGCATCGCTTTCGGAAGATGCGCTGCTGCTTACGCTTACACTCTCATCCGCCGGATCAGAACTTCCGCTGCCGGAATTTCCACAGGCAACCAGGCTTGCAGTCATACTCATAACAAGTAATGCGCTTACAATTTTTCTTTTCATAATTCTTCCTAACTCCTTTCATGGATTCGCGTTGTTTTTGCATCATCCGGACATTTACCGGAACGGCTTCGCCATTCCACCGTTTTTCATTTTGGCACTTTACCACATTAAAACGAAGAGTACAAAAAGGAGATGCGTCCAACAAGATTTGTTTTCTTCATCCCTCATGCCCGTACATTTGTCCGTTTGTCCAAAAACAACTGCATTCATTATAACCAGAACTCTCTCTGTTTGTCAATATCCGATGCAGGAGAAAAGTGTATAAACTGCATTTAAAGTCATCAAAATCCTCTATTTTCCTCTTTTTGGGTATTGTTCTGATGCCGTTTTTCTATTTTCCTGTATTCTTCGGTTTTATAATAAAAAAAAGATTACACAAATAATTGTTTCTTTCCATTTGCGTTCTGCAGCACTGTCTTTTTATTTCTGAAAAATGTATTTCTTCTTATTAAATGCGTTTTACTTTTTGTCTTCGACAGCCTCCGGACTATTGACAGCAAAAAAAAATCCTGCTAATATTAATTTTAATAAGGAACCAGTGCAGTACACGGAAAACAGGCACCGCACGCGGCGTCTCTGATATCCTTGTCGGATACAGCAGACGCTTTTTTGCTTTCCTGTGTATCATCACTTCTGCATCCGTATCCGCACGAAAAGAAAAAAGGAGACTTCTTTTATGTATCTTTATAATTCTGCAACCCATAAAAAAGCTGAATTCCAGACACACACACCGGGCCGTGTAGAAATGTACACCTGCGGACCTACCGTTTATCATTTTGCGCACATTGGAAACCTGCGCAGTTATATTATGGAGGACGTTCTTGAAAAGGCACTCCGCTATGAAGGCTACAACGTCAACCGTGTCATGAACATTACCGATGTCGGCCATTTAAGCTCCGATGCGGACACCGGTGAGGACAAGATGGTCAAAGGTGCCAAGCGCGAGCATAAAACAGTCATGGAAATCGCACAGTATTACACTGATGCATTCTTTGCGGATTGCAAAAAGCTGAATATCAAGCGCCCGGATGTCGTACAGCCGGCGACCGGATGCATTGACGAATATATTAAAATCATTGCAAAACTGATGGACACCGGCTACGCTTACTTTGCCGGCGGAAATGTTTACTTTGACACCAGCCGTCTTGACCACTACTATGTATTCAACGACCACGATGAGGATGATCTTGCCGTTGGTGTCCGCGAGGGCGTAGAGGAAGATACCAACAAACGCAACAAAAACGATTTCGTTCTCTGGTTTACCAAATCAAAATTCGAGAACCAGGCGCTCAAATGGGACTCTCCATGGGGCATCGGTTATCCGGGATGGCACATTGAGTGCTCCGGTATCTCCATGAAGTACAACGGAGAATACCTCGACCTGCACTGCGGCGGCGTGGACAATGCCTTCCCGCACCACACCAACGAGATTGCGCAGTCCGAAAGCTACCTTGGCCATGCCTGGTGCCCGCAGTGGTTCCATGTGCATCACCTGAATACCTCGACCGGAAAAATGTCGAAATCAAAAGGTGAGTTCCTGACGGTTTCTCTTCTGGAAGAAAAAGGCTACGATCCGCTCGTCTACCGTTTCTTCTGCCTGCAGTCCCATTACCGCAAAGCGCTTGTGTTTACGTGGGAGAACCTGGACAACGCAAAAATTGCCTACGACAAGCTGATTGCCCGTATCGCCGCTTTAAATCCGGAGAACGGATCCGTCGATGAAGCTTCCATGAGTGTTTTAAAAGAAAAATTCCAGAAAGCACTCGATGCTGACCTCAATACTTCGCTTGCCATCACAACACTGTATGATGTCTTAAAGGCAGATATGAACGATGCAACAAAGCTGGCTCTTCTCGACAATTTCGATCAGGTGCTCGGTCTTGCACTCCTCTCCCATGCAGAAACAAAGAGAAAAGAGGCCGCAAAGACAACTTCCGCTTCCACTGCATCCGGTTATCAGATTACCGGCGAGGGAGATCCGGAGATTGATGCGCTCGTTTTAAAACGATATGAAGCAAAGAAAGCCAAAAACTTTGCGGAAGCAGATAAAATCCGTGACGATCTGAAAGCACAGGGAATCGAAGTTGCCGATGTACGCGGCGGAGCCGTCTGGAAACGGATCTGAAAATCTTTTCGTAACCATACATTACAGGCAAAGAGAACTGTCCCAGGGCAGTTCTCTTTTTTGTGCTATTCTTTACCCAAAGGAAGTCAAACAGCAGTAACTTCTGCCGTTCTTGACAAGAAAAGGCGGACCCCTGTTTTCGGGCACCGCCTTTTCCTGTCACTTTTTGATTTTCTTTGATTCTCTTTATTTAATGATACGAACCTTTAATACACCATCAACTGCTTCGAGGGCTTTTACTATCTCCTCGGTTGCTTCGCTTTCCAGATCCATCATCGTGTAAGCGTAATCTCCTTTACCTTTGTTTGTCATATCGCTGATGTTGACATCCGCATTACCCATAACGGTTGTGAAGGCTCCCAGCATACCTGGGATATTCTTGTGGCAGATCGTCACACGGCCTGCGCCTGTGCATACGCCCATGCTGCAGTTCGGGAAGTTGACGGAGTTTTTGATGTTTCCGTTCTCCAGAAAATCGCGGATTTCCTTAACTGCCATTACAGCACAGTTATCCTCGGACTCTTTGGTGGATGCTCCAAGGTGCGGGGTAACGATCGTTCCTTCTGCGCCGACTACTCTCGGGTTTGCAAAGTCGGTTACGTATTTCTTCATCTTGCCGGCCTTTAAAGCCTCCAGAACGGCATCCTCGTCAACTAGAAGGTCTCTTGCATAGTTCAGAAGAACGACGCCGTCTTTCATCTCATCAATTGCTGCTTTGTTGATCATGCCCTTTGTGCTGTCCATCAGCGGCACATGGATAGTGATGTAATCGCAGGTGCGGTAGATATC
>OGZW01000656.1_pt1 | contig 27685 bp, 22 predicted proteins | sample 1577001 | NCBI WGS metagenome assembly OGZW01 (sample SAMEA3541519, study PRJEB24748) | human gut metagenome | biome: human gut; feature: human-associated habitat; material: faeces | place: China | collected 2012 | reverse complement strand
AAAACAAAAAATTTAAAATTTCTTACATAAACAACAAAAGCACCCCTATTATAGAGGCACTTTTGTTGTTACTATTTACTATTGACATTTTAAATGTATCAAATGTGCAACCCCCGGAATACTCTCTCCTTGCTGATTTGCAGTTGGACTCATCAACGCACCTGTAGCTATAAACAGTACATTTCGGTACTTTTCACTTTCCATATCCTTTAATATTTTGCCACAAAGTACCGATGCACCACATCCACAACCTGAACCACCTGCATGAACATCTTGAGTATCTCTGTCAAAAATCATCAGTCCACAATCCCTATGAACACTATCAATGTTATACCCATCATCATTTAGCAATTGATGCAAAAGCTCCGAACCTACTTGTCCTAAGTCACCTGTAAAAATTCTGTCATAATCATTAGGTGTGGTTTTGGTATCATTAAAGTAGGTTAAAATTGTGTCATAAGCAGCCGGTGCCATTGCAGCACCCATATTATTTATGTCCTTTACCCCTTTATCCACAATTTTCCCTACTGTAGCATTTACCACTTCAACGCCTTTCCCCTCATTACTGACAATTACAGAGCCTGAACCTGTTACTGTCCATTGAGCAGTTTGAGGTCTTACACCACCATATTCAAGTGGATAACGGTACTGCCTTTCTGCTGTACAAAAATGCGATGAGGTTACAACGGCAGTTTCTCTTGCACTTCCACCACCTACTGTAAATGAAGCCATAATTATCCCCTGAGCCATTGTTGAACAAGCCCCATACTGACCAAGGTAAGGGATATTAAAACTTCTCATTGAGTAACTGGAGCTTATAAGCTGATTTAATAAATCCCCTGCAAATACAAAGTCAATATCCTCCGGATGTGTTTTGCTTTTTGTCATTGCACCGATAAAAGCCTCTTGCTGAAACTTAGCTTCAGCTTTTTCCCAAGTAGGTTGACCAGCCCTTGAGTCGTAAAAAATCTTATCAAAATATTTTTCTAAAGGACCTTCAGCCTCTTTCTTGCCAACTACTGAACTATAACCTGTTATTACCGGTGGATGTAAAAATTCTACTGTATATGAGCCAACTCTTTTTATCATAAGAAAAACCCCTTTTACACTTATTATGTGCAAAAGAGGTTCTTTTATTTTATTAAATTAAAATTATTTCTTTCTGTTTACTGTAAATGTTTTTCCATAGCCGTTATAAGCCTTTTTTCTTACTGTTGCAGTACCGTAAACTCTGAACTTAGTTTTGCCCTTAGAAACAGTTAATTTGTAAGAAGTCTTTGTAAGAGTTTTTACATTTTTCCACTTGCCCTTAACATTTTTCTGAAGAACATACCTCTTAGCACCCTTTGACTTACTCCAAGATAAAGTAGCCTTGCTACCCTTTACTTTAGAAGTTGCCTTAGTAATCTTGCTAGGTACAATTTTAAATGTTTTTGCAACAGAACCGATTGTAATGCCACTACCGTTAATATAAACTGTTGCAGTACCAACATTCTTGTTATTTCTATAGCTTAATCTATAACTTGCAGCATCATAACCTGCCTTTACAGTTAGACCACTTTGACCAACATTTCTACCGGTATAATCTTTATTCTTAACGCCAACTACTGTTGCAGTATACTTATTTAGACAAAGAGCATATGTTTCACTAACATAACCGTTTACATCTTTAACCCAAATGCTCATATGTGCATTAGGATCATAATTTTTGTAGGTATAGTTAAATTCATTCTTTGCATTTAAAGTTATCGCCTGACCACAAACAGTTATAGTAGTACCTGATGTTCTACCGTAATTACAAGTATGAACATAAACAGTTTGTGGAGCATCTACAGTGTTTAATCTATATGTAACAGTCTTGTCTCTATTAGTTCTTACATAAGAAACTGTAGCGAATTTAGTTTTTTTGCTAACTTGACCTAGTGACATAAAGAAAGTACTGTTTATTTGTTCTTTAGTTTTATTTTTATAGTACACCTTTACATAATAGGTACCTTTTCCTAAGAAACCATACATTGCTTCATTGTTGTTATCGTTTTTAATTACAGTCAAATCTTTCTTATAAAGCAAGTTAGGGTCAGTATAAACTTCAACAAGATATGATTCATTCCATTCATACTGTGTATGATTAGTAAAACCAAAGTTAAGCATAAAGTTTGCATCATTCTTTAAAGTAAAAGAATAAACCTTTTCAAAAGTATCAACAAAACTGTCTGATGCTTGAGTTGTGCCTTTTCTTACACTGTCAATATAAGCAGTTCTGCTTTTGTATGTAGGAACATTCTTAATAGCAGTTGCATTTGTTACTGCTGATGCTGAAACAGAACCTACCATTAGTACGCTAACTGCAATACTTATTGCCATTAGAATTGAAATTAATCTTTTAGTTTTATTCATAAATAACCTCCTCAATATTATACTACAATTATACTATTATATAAGAAATTTTTGCAACAGTTATAATTTACAAAAAAAAGACTAGACTGAACAAAATTTAGTGAATGTGCATAAATAACAAAAAGAAAAGAACTGCCTAACGACAGTTCTTTTCTTAAAATATTCTTTTTTCTGGAGAAAAAATTTTAATGAACAAAATCTATTAACCAAATTACACATTTAATACTGACTTTTGAATAGCTGATGAATCCTTAACATCAATTTTACCATCTTTGTTATAGTCAGCTACTGATAGGTTTTCAGGGGCAATATCTGCCATTAGAACAACATACTTCTGAATTAATGTTGCATCCTTAACGTCTACCTTACCGTCACCATTAGCGTCCCCCAATAGCTTTTCGCTACTAGCTTCACCAACATTATATAGCATTGTTTTCTCTACAGTTTTACCGTTAGAATCCTTAGCAACAAACTTTAGTGAATAGCTACCATCCTTTGATGGTGTCCACTTAGCAGTATTTGTTGTTGTGTTAGTTAGCTTTTCGTTATTTACATAGAATTCATAAGAAACATTACCCTTATTGTTATATGCTTCTGACTGTAGAGTAATTGCAGCACCAACACTCTGACCGGAATTTTTATCTGCACCACAGTTAATTTCTAGAGGAGCTTCGTTTACAACTGTATCTGATAGTAAAGCACCCATTCTAGCTAGTGGTACTGTAATATTATCAACATCTTCCTTTTCGTGTGAAGTTGATGGGTCATAGCTATATTCAACATTTGCATTATCTAACATTGATGGGTCGTGTGGTAATGTATCCATACCGGAAGTACCGTATGTTAAAATCTGCATTGCACCGATACCCTTAGTTTCAATATAGTTTCTGTCAATGCCTAGAGTTTTTAGTGGAATAGCTACTTCATAGATGTAACCATATTCTGATTTGTAACCAAGGTCTTTAAAGTCAACCCAGCTTGAGTTAGGGTCAAGATTATCACCAAGTTTACGGTCACCCTTTGCACCGTTTATACCAATAATTGAATCACTCTTTGTACCATTAGCATACTTAATCTTGAAACCGTTTCGGTTATCCTGAGCTTGGAACGAATTAACACCGATAGGAATTCTTGTGTCATAGTTGAACATATATGTTCCATCTGTATCCTTAGTATCTGCCTTAAAGATTGATGCACCACCGTTAGAGTTGTTTGAATCCATCGCTACAAGTGTATCAATATGTGTTGTGAAAGATACATTACCATCTTTAGCAACACCACCGTCACAACCCCAAACAAATGGATTAGTAAAAGTTGAACCGTCTTTATTTGTGCCTATCGCCTTGCCTGTTGCCTGTTTGTCAGGGTCAATAGAAAGTGCTAGGTACATTGGAATACTGTTTCTCCATGGTCTTGCTTCGTTTGATGTAGCAAAGTCATCATTTGGTGAAACGATATAAGTTGTGTTTGCCATTTCCCACATAAAGTATAGGTTATCATCATCCCATGCACCATATAGTGCGTATGCATCCCAAGGCTGTTCGTGCATTGAAGATGGCATATATACTCTTGGGTCATCGTTTGCAACACCCTGAGCAATAATCATTGAGCTATCCCAATCATCTGTCTTACCATCAACTGTGACTTTCTTGTACTTACCTAATTGCTTATTAGGGTTTGTACCGTAGTAACCACCCTCTGCCTCAGTTGCGTGACCATCTGACTTAGCAGAGAAAGTTGTCTTTGTTGATGTAAATCTTTTCTTAAATGTATATTCTTGAGTTGTTTCAACAGCATCACTACCCTTAGTTGTAAGAGTTAGTTTAATTGTACTGTTACCGATTTTACCTTCACCGACTCTGATTGTATCACCGTTAGCATAAGTTTTCTTAGCTGAACCGTCAATAGAATAAAAACCTGTCTTGCTACCCTTTAGACCAAGTTTTACTTCAATGTAATCTTTGCTGAAAGCAGTACCTGATGGTGTGTAAGAAAAACCATAAGCATGGTCGTCCATCTTACCATAATTAACCCACTTAGAATCAGCAGTTAAAAGTTTACATTCCCCTGTCTTTAGGCTAAGACCTGAATTTTCAGGGAACTGTTCTTTACCTGCACCTTTTTCAAGACCATTGTTGAAAATTACATTCTCAGATTTGTATGTAGCCGGAAAATCAATAGAGTAAAGACCATCTGCACCTTTTTCCATTAACTGACCAGGCCATTTTGCATTTTGTTTTGTACCATAGGCATATACATAGACCTTTGCCCAATTGTACTTTGAATTATCAAAATATGCCCTAGAACCTTCAGCAGCTGAGACTGAACCCATTGTGATTAATGTACAACTTAGCATAATTGCAAGTGTTAGTAGTACGCTTACATACCTTTTCATATATTTCATAGTTACCCTCCAAAGACTCTTTGTGAATAATTATAGCATATTAAACACATTCGTACAATACATTTGATTTATTTTGTATCTTTGAACAAAGAAGCAAGAGAATTATGAGACAAATAACACAAACTAAATTACAAGACTATGAACAAACATAATATATTCTGTTAAGTTGTTCATAAAAATAAGAGAGTCACAAAGACTCTCTTAAAAATTCAACATATTTTATTCTACATGACCACCATGCTTATAGTCTGTACCACCACTATCAGGTGTCTGAACAGAAGCACCGTTCTTTAGACTATAATATGAACTTGGCAATTCTTCTCTGCTGATTTCCTTGCCTTTCTTATCTCTATAAATTCTATACGATCTTGCCCTATAGTAAGATGATTGAATGTCATAGTTCTCACTATATGTATCAATTACATCATAAGAATCATCCTTAATACCATAGAATGCTGCGTGAAGAGTTGTACCCTCCATATAACAAGCCAGGAATACTTGATATTTAGAATCATTCTTTAGCTTTAGGTCAAGATTACCATAGTCAATAGCAGCATCAAAGCCACTCTTAGCATATACTGATGGATAAGTATGAGGTGAACGCTCAGCAATAGTTAGGTTACTTCTTACTGCTGCATTGTAAATTGTTGTACTAGACTGGCAGATACCACCACCAACACCATCAGTAAAGTCACCGTCAACAATAACACCTGCTGATGCATAACCCAGAGAAGTATCGTTACTGTTACCTGTGCAACCATTAAATGACCAAGTTTCACCAGGGTCAATAATACTACCGTTACAAGCCTTTAGAGAAACTTTCATATTCTGATTACCGTTAGCATCATTTGTTGAATAAGTTTCCCAAGCAGCAAGTAACTGCATATTTTTCTTTAGGAATGCAACATCATACTTAGGCTGAGTTGCAGTTCTTGTAACTGTAACCGTACCTGTATATGTACCGGAAGCATTGCCTTTTTCGACAATTGAATTTATCTGTGACTGTAAATCATCTTTATCTACCTCAAGACCAGACTTACCTTCTTCATAAGTAAACATAGGACTTGAATTAGGGTTAAACTTAGTTACCCTTGCATCCTTTGCTTTTACATTATATTTCTTATAAATCTTATTAATTAGCTTGTCAACTGATGACTGGTTTAGACTGGCAGAAATCTTCATTACCTGTTCTTTAGCATACTCATTGCCGTTGCTATCAGTTGTTGTTGGATAAGTTGTACCGTCAGCCATTCTCTTTGAAATAATCTTTTCATCATCAAGAACAGTAGAAGTATCATACTTAAAAGTAAAGTCATCTTCGGTATAAGTTGTTTTTTCACCGTCAACATTAACTGTAATGTTCATCTTTGGTCTAGACTTAATTTCTTCACTTTTTAGAAGAATTCTAGCCTGTACTACTGTTAAGCCACCAATATCAACACCGGAAACTTTAGTACCTTTTGCAAAAACAAATTCACCTTTGTCATTTGTAATAGCTACAGTTGGCTTTGTTTCTGAAGTAGTTGTTTCTTGCTGTGCATTATTGTTACTAGGAGAAACAACACCTTGAACAACAAATACCAATACAACACAAAGTACAACTGCTACACCAATAATAGAGCCAACAATCGCCTTTTTGTTCTTAGGCTTCTTTGTTTCTTCTTTAACATCATCAACCATTTCCGGATCTTTAGTTATATCAACTAATTCCTCGGTAGGGTTACTGTTAGAAGGCTTTGTTTCTTTCTTTTCTTCTTGTTTTTTATTTTCTTTTTTCTCTTTATGTTCTACTTTTTTCTCTTTGTATTCAGGTTTCTTTTCTTCTTTGTGTTCAGGCTTTGTTGCCTTTTTGCTAATATCTACTTGGTCAGACTCTTTCTTCTCTGACTTTTCATTTTTAGGCTGTTCTTCGTTTTTACCATAAAGAATACGATTTACTTTTTCATTTATATTACGCATATCTTGTGTATTATAGTCAGATGGCTCAAAGTTGTCATCATCTTCTAAATCAGCAAGATAATTTAGTTCATCCAAATCTCTACTCACAGAAAACTCTCCTTCTTACATATTCTCTTTCTCTTAATCATTTCTTAATAATCGTATAATGTCCTACTTATAAGAATACTACAATAAACCGAAAAATTAAAGTGACAACCTTGTAACTTTTTGTCGAATTAATGACAAAGATATTTTAGCTAAAACATTAGTTTTTAGGGAAGTTACATATAATGACAAATTATTTATATAAAAAGAAGTATCATTATTGTAGTTTTGTTGAAAAGTCCGATATTTTTTTATATAATTAGTATTAGAAATTTATATGGTGAATAAAATGAAAGTGTTAATATTACTGACCGACACCGGTGGAGGTCATCACAGAGCCAGTCTTGCTCTGAAAAAAACAATAGAAAATGTTGAGGGCAATGAGGTTGTTATTGAAGATGCCTTAATGTACAGTTCTAAATTTTTACATTGGATTGTTAACAAGGGCTACTTGTTCTTTGCAAACAAAACTCCCAGACTTTACGGTAAAATATATAACTCTGCTGACAAGGTGTCTTTCCTAGACAAGGCAGTTCACGGTATCGCTTCTTTTTACTCAAGGAAGCTAGGAAAGCTATTTGATAAATTCAAACCTGATTGTGTAATCAGCTGTCATGCTTTTTGCACAGAGATGGTATCTTCCCTTAAAAAGAAAGGTCGTACAAATGCTCTTCTATTTAGCATTGTTACAGACTATGCTGCTCATGCTGCATATATTAATGACCTTGTAGATGCTTATATTGTAGCTAACAACGATATTGTTCATCAACTTAGAGACCAATACAATGTTGACTGCTCTATTATCTATCCTTTGGGTATTCCGATTTATGAAGAGTTCTACAAACATTGTGATAAGTATGCTATGAGGGAAAAGCTGGGACTTTCCCCTCACAAGAAAACTGTACTGATGATGGCAGGTTCTTTTGGTGTTACTAACATTCTTGAAATCTACAAGAATCTAAACAAGTACCCTAGTGATTATCAACTGATTGTTGTTACCGGTAAAAATGAAAAGTTGTTTAGAACATTCCGTCATATAGTAAGAAGTGGCGTTATTAAGAACAAAAAAGAACCAACAGTTAAAATCACTATTCCTACAAAGCTATGTTACTTTGTTGACAACATTGAGGACTATATGAGTGCCAGTGATTTAATTATCACTAAACCCGGTGGTCTTACTGTTTCGGAAGCTATGGCCAAGGAACTTCCTATGGCAATTTTCCGTTCTTATGACGGTCAAGAAAAAGACAATGCCGAGTTCTTAAAAAGGCATAACCTAGCCTTTACCCTTAGAAAAGGCAGAGAAGGAATACATCAGCTAAATGACTTTATTGCCAATGACCAAGAACTTGAAATGATGCGTAACAACATACATATCTTCAAGAAAGAGAATAGCAGTCAAAACATTTACAGACTACTTGAAGAAAAACTTCATCAATCTAATAACTAACTGTAAAAGTCACATTTTTATGTGGCTTTTATTTTTTAATTAATTATCCTTTAACCTTACTGCAAGTACAGTTATATCATCATCTTTTATACCTTCATTATGTCGCATAGCTTCTTCAACAACTGCCTCGGCAAGTTCCTGACAGCTACCTTTATTCCAAGACTTTATTAAACTTAGTAGCCATTTATCGTCACCCATAATAGCTCCATCACTTAACATAACAATCATATCCTCTCCGGAAAGGGTGGTTTCCTCTTTTGTAAAATACACTTCGTTTAATATACCTGCCGGAATTGATGGTATTTCTTTTCGCATCACCCTACCTTTCTTTTTCACATATGTATAAGGTGCACCGGCTTTTAGGAATTCCGTTCTGCCTGTAAATAGATTGATTGAAGAAACATCAACTGTAGCCAAGCTTTCTTCTTGACTTTTTACCATCAATGCTGAATTTGTCAACCCTAAAGCACAATCAAATGAAAGTCCTGATTTTACTAGTTTTTCCATTAGGTTTACTGTCATCATAGAGTCAACTGCCGCTCTGCCACCGGTACCCATACCATCACTGATTAGGGAAACAAAGTTACCTTTATCATCGTTAAAACATACTATACTGTCACCACACATTCTGCCATTATTAGCAATATGCTGATATGAGCCAACTTCGGTTTCGTACAGTGGTCTTTCGTTTAGCACAACTCTCACTCTATCTTGAGCAATAGTAGTTACCGGATCAAGAAATCTTCTGCCACAACATTTTTCCACTTCTCTCCTAAGTACAGACTTTTTAATTGAGCCTTTACTTCTATCGGAAAGTTCCATTTCTACTGTCATTTCACTATCCATAATCCTACAATTGCAAAGTATAGGAATAAGGTTATATTGCCTTAACATATAGGAAATTTTCTCACTACTGTCTAAGTCACACACATCTGTCTTTGAAAATTCATCTGCCATATCCTTTAGAATGTCGGAAAGTCCACCAAACTGACCTGCAAGACCACCTCTGATAGTATCAATTCTCCTCATGCTTTCCATACTCATAAGGTAGGACTGATAATACCGATTTATTGCAGTACTTAGTTCAGATTTTCTACAACATTTCTTAACAAACAAAGCATCAATATCATCAACAGTAATGTGGCAATTTTTCTTTAAATTTTCTGTTAATCGGTTAAAATCATCCTCAGAAACACCTTTCTCTCTTTCCCAACAAAATACCCTCATTCCACAACTTGAACAAACATTTGCTTTAGCATTTAAGTAAACATCAGGAAAAGAATCAACATTCATTTCTCGCATTTTGTCAGAAACTCTTGTAACACAAGAAGATACATCTTTCAAGGCTTTTGAAGAAAAGTTAAGCCTACTGATAACATTTTCTTTTAAAGCAATACCACTATTTACATCATCACAAGGAGAAAACAAAGCCGAAACAACATTGCCAACTGCATTAGGTATCATAAAGAATAACCCAGCACCAAATACAGACTCAACTGCTAAGGCAAAAATCAAGTCCTTATCACCTGAAGAAAAAGACATTATTATATTTGACAATATAAATGCAACTGCAGTACCAATCTTACCTGTAGATGAAAAAAGCCCTGCCATCAGTCCACCAAAACCAAAACCACCACACAAAAAGCTAAGTGAAAGTGAACTTAAAGAAAACACAACACCCGTTGAAATGCCACCGATTGTACCACCGGCAACACCACCAAACTTAGCACAAAGAAGTACAACCACAACTGCTAATGCTCTACCAAAGGAAAATTCACCAATGCCAAGTCCACCAAGTGCAAGTAACAGAATGCAACCTGACATTACTATGCAAGAAAGTTCTTGCTGAGTAAATGAAGTTAAGTTTCTCCTAGAGGAACAAAGGCAAATTGCCCTATCTAAGAAAAATGCACCTGATGCTGAAATTAATGCTTCAACTGTACAAAGTGCAAATGAACTTAACTGAGAAGTATCGGAAAAAAGCAATGCAATACCAGTTGCAAATACCGGTAAAAAAGCTACCATTGATGGAAAGGCAGTACTTTTGCTAATATTCTTAATATCATTTGCAACAAACCTAATAGCACCGATGGCAACCACAATTGCTATGTATCTAAAACAATTTTCCGGATCAAGCACAACATATCCGAAGATTGTACCAAGCATTGAAGTTATAAGATTTCTATAAGGAACTGAAGCAACATATGCTGCACCAAATGGAGAAAGTTGCCCAAAAACTGCACCTCTTGAAATTAACACACCACACAAAAAATATATGCTTTGCATCAAAATATTTTTTCCTGTTGAACTTTCTTTAAATTCATTCCACCTACCGGAAAGTAGCTTTTTAACTGCTGTCATTTTTACACATCCTGTCATATTAATAAGGGTAATTTCATATCCTTGATATTGTGTTTTTATTATAGTCAGTTGCCCACAACAGTTTTGTCACAATGTGAATGTACCTTTTTAGTTTGTTTTCCTTTACTTTGTAGAATAAAAAAAGAAAGCTCCCATTGTCGAGAGCTTTCCTCATTTTTACCGTTATATCGGTAGAAAAAATTATTTTGTTGAATGTAAAACGATTGTGCTATAAGCAGGTAAAGTTAGTACATTTTTCTCGATTGATACCTTACCACTCTTTGCACTAAACATACCGGCAATTTTGTAATCATCATCAATCAGTTTATCTGTGATTTCAAAATTATGCTTGTCTGTATCTAGGTTGTGAAGTACAAGATACTTTTCGTTTTTGTATGTTAGGTAGTAACCACCTACACCACTACCACCATCAAAATCATCAGGTAAAGCAGAGATTGTACCTCTTGCAATGCCTGGGTGACAGTTTCTAAGTTTAATTAACTTTTTGTAGAAGTTCAGTAGACTATCCTTGTTCTTATCCTGTTGCTTAACGCCACCACCATCAGTATTGTCTTCAACTCTGTCAATACCGTTAGCAGTAACATTTGGAAGATTGTCGCTATCCCAAATCATAGCAGTTCTCTTTGCCGGGTCATCGCCTTCGTCATATGTTTCCATACCAAGTTCTTCACCGTAATAAGTGAAAGCATTACCAGGTGTTGTCATATATAGGGCAGCAGCCATCTTTTTCTGATATAACTCAGTTAGTGAGTCACCAACACGACTCATATCATGGTTAGTTAGGAAATAAGCATTAATTGTATTTTTATTAGCTTCCTTAGTTTTCTTTTCATAACTTAAAAGTGTATCTGTGTAATCATTAATAGAACCGGAAATAACACTACCTAGGAATTTACCACTGGTATCACCAAAAGGGAAAGCAAATAAACTGTCGATACCGGACTTGTACATTGCAGTAACTTCGTTCATATCTGTTGACCAGTCTTCACCAACCATATAAATGTCGTTCTTTTCTTTCTTACATGTGTCATAGAACCACTTTAGAGTATCAGAACTCTTTTCATAGTCATTGTAATATAGGTATCTAACTGCATCAAGTCTGAAACCTGCTACACCTCTATCAATCCAGAATTTTGCAGCCTTAGCCATTTCTTTCTTTGTACCTTCATAGTCGTAGTTCCATTCAGGCATTGTGTCAGTAAAGTTGCTTTCATAGATAATACTGCTATCATCAGGGTCACAGTTATAACCTGATTCAGTTTCAGAAGATTTCTTAATGTTAAAGTACTTTGCGTAACCGTTAAAGTTGCCTTTTTCAGCTTCTTTAAGAGCTTTTTTAAACCAAGGATGTTCATTGGAACAATGGTTAGGAACAAAGTCAATAATAACATCAATACCACGCTTATCACATTCCTTGATTAACTGGTCAAAGTCATCAAGTGTACCAAACTGAGGGTCAATGTTGTAATAATCCTTAACATCATACTTGTGATATGATGGTGAAGGCATCATTGGGCTTAGCCAAATACCTGTATAACCAAGGTCAGTATCTGTACTGTCATCACCGTCATTAATGTAATCCAGCTTACTGATAATACCTTGAATATCACCGATACCATCGTTATTTGAATCGCAGAATGAGCCAATCCAAATCTGGTAATAAGTGTTGTACTTATCCTTAGGAAGATTTACCTTTGCGTTTTCCATTAAATCTTCTGTTGACTTTGTACAACCTGAAAATACTACGGCAGTTGATGCAACTACCAGCACCATAAACAGTGCAACTAATTTTTTCATAGATTTCTCCTTTAACAGAATATTTTATATTAATTTTACCATTTTGCTTAGTCTATATCAATATCACACCCACATATAAAGGGACTGTTTACAGAAAATTAACAACCAAATTTATGCAATATGTACAACTGTCATTTAACGATATTTATACATCTATGGGTATTGCTATAAACTAGAATACAAAAACAAAAAACTCCACAGAAAAATCTGTGGAGTAAATTTTTGTAAAACTAACCCTTAACGCCACCAGCTGTAACGCCTTCAACATAGTAGTTCTGCATCTTCAAGAACAACAATGTAATAGGAATTGCAACAACTGTTGAACCGGCTAAGAATCTCTGATAGTACTTAGAAATGTACTGCTGACTAGCCATCAACTGAAGACCAACAGAAACTGTATAGTTATCACGAGCATCACCCATGATAATCTTAACTAGAATAAAATCTGTCCAAGGTCCAATAAATGCTGTTAGAACTGTGTAAACAACAATTGGCTTTGACATTGGAAGAATAATCTTCCAGAAAATCTGGTTCTTAGTTGCACCATCAATAGTAGCAGCTTCGTCAAGTGCTCTTGGAATTGTATCAAAGAAACCTTTACTAATCTGGAAACCGATACCTGCACCGGCTGAGTAACAGATAACAAGTGCAGGAAGAGTCTGAGTAAGACTCATAGCCTTTAATAGGTAATAAATAGCGATCATTGTCATAAAGCCAGGGAACATACCAATAATCATACCAATGTTGATAAGTGGTTTTCTAGCCTTAAATCTTAAACGGCTGAATGTGTATGCAACCATTAGAACTGACAATGTAGAAATGATACAAGAGAAAATTGCAACTACAAGAGTGTTAAGAAACCATCTTGGGAAGTTCAAAATTGTTGTATCAGTAAATAGGTTAATGTAATGCTGGAAAGTAAATGTTTGTGGAATTAGGTAATGAACAGCTGATGTACCTTCACCTCTAAATGAATGAAGAACCATCCATACCAGTGGAGATATCCAAATAATACCCATAACTGCAAGGATTACATATACAACGGCATTTGAGATATTTCTTCTTAACTTGTAACTTTTTATCATGAGAATGCCTCCTCATCCTTAGCAGATTTTGTCATGTTAAATGTAATTAGTGACAAGGATGCACAAACAATAAATACTAGGATACCGATAGCGGCAGCATAGTTGTAGTCTTGTTCGCTCATTGTCAACTTAAATAACCATGTAACAAGCAAGTCGGTCTGTCCGGCACCACCGTACAACTCTTCAGTTGTAGGACCACCACCGGATAACAAGTAAATAACGTTAAAGTTATTGATATTGTTGATAAATGTTGTGATTAGATATGGTGTTGTAACGAATAGCATATATGGAAGAGTAATCTTCACAAAGCTCTTAACAGGACCGGCACCATCAATTGTAGCTGATTCATATAGGTCAGCAGGGATATTCATAAGAATACCGGATGTAATTAAGATAGTATATGGAATACCTACCCATAGGTTAACAACGATAACTGTAATCTTAGCAGTTAAAGCAGAATCGTCTAGGAAGTGAATTCTTGAAAAACCTAGATTCTGTAGTAGGATATTAATAGCACCATCATTAAACTGTAGCATCTGGTTCATAACTAGTAGAGTAACGAACTGAGGTACAGCAACTGTGATAACGAATAGTGTTCTCCATAGAGACTTTAGCTTAATGCCCTTCTTGTTAATCATTAGAGCAACAATCATACCAAAGATATAGTTTAGGAATGTTGCAAAAATAGCCCAAATAATTGTCCATTCAGTTAGTGTTAGGAATGTTTCACCCATGTTAGCACCGCCAACATTACTGAATACATCTCTAAATGTCTGTAAACCTACCCATGTAAACAAGTGACCGGGAACCTGATGGCTGTGGTCATAGTTTGTAAATGCGATTAGCACCATAAAGATAAGTGGTAGAACAGTAAATACACCAATTAGTAAACAAGGTAAAGAAAGAAGTGTAATATGGAACTTCTCGTCACCAAACTGTTTTAATTCTTCCTTAAATGTAGGAACGTGCTTACCTTCAGCCTTTAGTTCTTGAACTTTCATAGCTGACTTAGTATTCATAATATAGAATACTAGGAATATAACTGAAACAACAATTGTTGTAACACCATATAAAAGGATAAGCATTGAGTTATCACCTTCAACATAGCCATAAGCACCTGTTGTCGGATCTACACCAAGTCCACCTTCCTGAGTACCAAGTGTGCCAAACTGTGATAGCTGGTCGATACCAAAGAAAATTAGGAACATTGCATAAGCAGCTTCAATAACTAAAAATAGTAAACCCTTAATGTACTGTCCCTTGCTAATGTTACCCATACCCATAATAAGGTAAGATAACTTTGTTGCCCAGTCACCTTTAGCAAATCTTTTACCAAAGTTTGCAAATCCGTGACCGATACCTAAGAATACTCTCTTGAAGAAGTTACCAAGCATAATAAAGAACTTAGCAAGATTATGTGGCAAGTTCACAAAGAAATTCTTACTCTTATATCCAAACTTCTGGAAAGAATTAAGCTGGACATAATCTATGTATTTCATGACGTCACTCCTTTATACTTTATTTTCCATTCATAAATACTGGAGATAACTATCCGTTATCTCCAGTACTTAAAAATCTTAACAATTAACAGTCTAATTTAAATTAGCTGTTGACGTTTGTTAAAGTATCCTTTAGAAGTTTCTTCATTGTAGCTACATCGCTCTTTTCAGTTGGTTTGTAAATTTTGTTACCTAGGTTAGCCATTGGATCCCAGAATGCCTGAATAATGTTAGCTTGAACAACGAATGTCTTAGCTTCTTCAAGCATTGTTCTAACACCAGCATTATTTTCAACTTCAACGCCCTTGTTTGTTGGAGTCCAACCTAACTTTTCTAGTCTTGTTTTCTGGCAATCAACACCTACTAGGTAGTTAGCTAGTTCTTCAGCTGCGTTAGGGAACTTAGTAACTGACTTAACACCGATGTACTTATAACCAATCATAGCAATTGTCTGTTTGTCTTTACCGTTAACATTAATTGTAGGTAGAACTGTAACACCAAGATCCTTTCCTAGTGCATCTTCATTAACAGCTGCGTTCCATGTACCGTCAATACCGGCACCGCATGTTCTCTTAGCTGTTGAGAAACCGGCACTGATCTTATCGACTGTTGCAGATACAAATGTATTCTTATACTTGTGGAAAAGTTCTGAGAAAGCTGACATTGTCTGTGCAACTTCATTTTCGTCATATTTGTTAAACTTCTGAGTATCCTGAGCGTCACCTTCAAGACCGTCTATCTTTAGACCACCTGTGAATGGGAACATACATGCATAATAACCATCACCGGCATTCATAATAAACTGACGACCGGCTTTCTTACATGCAGCAAGAACGCCTTCCCATGACTTTGCGTCTTCATCAGAAACAACAGACTTATCATATACTAGATAGTAACCGTTATCTGTTTGTGGGAATGCATATAGAACTTCTTTACCATTTAGGTCACCCTTAACTGTATCAACAGCAGCTTCTGTATGATTCTTCTTAATATCATCAACATAGTTGTCATATACAGGTAGAAGAGCCTTAGCCTGTGTTAGCTTTGTGAGCTGGTCTGAAGGGAATGAAAATACATCGGCAGCAGCTTCAGAGTCGCTAAGTACCTGTGTACCGGCATCTCCTTCTTCCTGTGCTACAACTTCGATTTTAACATTCTTGTCAGCATACTTCTTTTCAAAAGCCTTAGCTTGTTCCTTTAGGATAGAAAGTGAAGCAGCTGAGCCCCATAGCTTTAGTTTTGCGTTCTTTTCAACATCTACTGTTTTTGCAGCGCCTGAAGTCTTAGAACTTGTGTCCTCAGATTTAGTACAGCCTACAAATACAACTGCCATCATAGCAGCTGCGAGAACTAATGATAAAATTCTCTTGATTTTCATTGTAATTTTCCTTCCTTTGTAAAGAGATAAATAATTTGTGTCGGTAACTACTTGTTCCCTCAGGATAGAACTTTCGTTAACCATATCACTTGAATAAATTGTACCACAAAATAGGGGTAAATTTCAACTCCCTTTGTACTTTTTATCTAAAGTTATAAAACCGAGGATTAAATTTATGCAAAATAACAATAAAAATATTTGCTAATGTGTATATTGCACAAATCATCCACCTTTTTATTATCTAATTTGCTCATACTTCATTTGTGCAAAGTGTCAATTCATTTTCTGCTTAATTGAAAAATATGTGAAGACAAAATGTTGTACCTATGAATTATACCTTATTTCTACCCTATTTTTCGTATCTATAGTGTAAAATGACCAAAAACAAAAATTATGGCACAATATGTTGTTTGACAAACCTTAAAAAAAGTTGTAAATTTAGCTTATACATTTTATATAGAAAATAAAGATGGAAGTTAATTCCACAGAAAGGGTATTTTATGCAACTTTCAAAAATTTTACAAAATATAGAGTACACTCTTATTAAAGGAAACACAGAAACCGAAATTTCCGATGTTATTTATGACAGTAGAAAGGTAACTGAGGGTACAGTTTTTGTAGCACTTAAAGGTTACAATGTTGATGGTCACAAGTTTGTACCACAAGCAGTTAAATCCGGTGCAAGTGCAGTTGTTATCTCTGATAATGTAGATATTTCGGAAGATATTACAGTTATCAAGGTTGATGACACAAGAAAAGCTCTTGCATATATGAGTGCAATGCTTTTTGGTGAACCTGAAAAAGAACTGACTACAATTGCTCTGACCGGTACAAAAGGTAAAACAACTACTGTTGCAATGCTAAAAAGCATTTTGGATGCTGAAGGTATCAAATCCGGTACAATCGGTACGCTTGGTATTATTATAGGAAACAAGATTTACAAAACCAACAACACAACTCCTGAATCATACGAAATTCAACATGCTATGAGAATGATGGTTGATGCAGGTTGTAAAGTTATGATTATTGAGGCATCTTCTCTTGGCTTAAAATGGCACAGAACTGATGCTATTTACTTTGACTATGGTATTTTCACAAACTTTAGCCATGACCATATTGGTGATAGCGAACACAAGGACCTTGAAGAATATTTACAATGCAAGGCTTTACTATTCAAGCAATGCATGAAAGGTATTTTCAACATTGATGACAAAGTATTTGACAGAATCACAGAAAATGCTACTTGTGATATTACAACATATGGCTTTAGCAAAAAGGCTGACATTGTAGGTTATGACGATAATCTAATCTCAAAACCTGGATATATCGGTGTAAACTTCAAAACAAAAGGTCTTAAAACACTTGATGTTAATGTTGCCATTCCCGGTAGATTCTCAGTATATAATGCCCTAGCTGCTATGACTACTGCAATTGAAATGGGTATTTCTGATGAGGCTATCTTGAAAGGTCTTGATACTGTTAAGGTTAAAGGTAGAGTTGAAGCAGTAAAAGTTCCGGGCAACTATACACTGCTTATTGACTATGCTCACAATGCATTATCAATGGAAAACATCCTTGAAACACTTAGAGAATATAACCCACACAGACTGATTGTACTATTTGGTGCCGGTGGTAACAGACCAAAGGTTAGAAGATATGAAATGGGTGAAACTGCCGGCAGACTTGCTGACCTTTCAGTTTTAACCGAGGACAACAGTCGTGATGAAGATGTAATGGACATTATCAATGACATTATTGAAGGTGGTCTTAAAAAGACTAACGGTAAATATGTTGTTGTACCAAAAAGACAGGATGCTATTCGTTACTGTATGGAAAATGCAGAAGACGGTGACATTATTGTTCTTGCAGGTAAAGGACATGAAGATTACCTAGAAATCAAGGGTGTTAAATATCACCTTGATGAAAGAGAAGTTATTGCAGATATTATTGCAGATATGAACAAATAATTTTTAGGGAGCAAGAAATTGCTCCCTATTATATAAGAAAGAGGTTTTATTTTTGGAGAAAGCAGCATTAATTCTTGAGGGTGGAGCTATTAGAGGACTATTTACTGCCGGTGCATTGGACTATTTATTGGAACAAAAGATGCAATTTGAGTATGTTGCCAGTGTATCAGCCGGTACTTGTTGTGCTTTAAGCTACATTGCAGAACAGAAAAACAGAACAAAAGATTGCCTTTTCCCTACAAACAAATCTGATGAATGGATTGGCAAAGGTTCACTAAAAAGAGGCAAAGGGCTTATTGACCTAAAGAAAGCCTTTTATGAATTTCCTTACAAACAATATCCTTTTAGATTTGACAAATATTTTGCCAGTAAAGTGACAAATGAAATTGTTGTAACCAGCCTAGAAACAGGCAAGGCTGAATTTTTAACAGAAAAATCTGATGAAAAAAGATTACTTGACATTGGTGCTGCATCAAGTTCACTACCTATCATTTCAAAAGCAGTAAAAATTGATGGTAAAAAATATTATGATGGTGGTGTTTCCGACTCTTTACCATATGAAAGAGCTATGGAACTTGGATATAAGAAAATCGTTGTAATCCAAACCAGACGACTTCATCAATACACATCATCCTCAAAAAGTATGGATTTGCTGTACAAAGCTAAGTTTGCTTTACATAAAGATTTTCTAAACACTATGCTAAGCAGACCTAAAACTTACAAGAAACAAGCTGACCAATTAGCAGAACTTGAAAAAGAAAACAAAGTTTTTGTTATTCGTCCTACAATTCCGGAAATTTCTCGTACCGAAGATGATTATAATAAGAAAATCACTTACTACAATCACGGCTACAGTCAAATGAGAACCGGATTCAACGATTTGCAAGAATATTTGAATTCATAAAAGTATATAATATAGAAAAAGCCAACCAAATTATCGGTTGGCTTTTATCTTATCCTAGAATTTCTTTCTTTTTCTTTTCAAACTCTTCTTCAGTTAACACACCTTTATCAACTAAGTCTTTCAACTTTTTAAGACTGTCAAGTTGTTTGTTGTATTCGTTAATATTTTTCTCTGCATTCTTTTGTTGTAGTGCATCAACACCACTTTGAAGTGACTTTTTCGCAGACTCTTTTATAGTATCGGATTTACCTGATATTTTCTTAGTTCTACTCTTTTTCTTTCCAATCCCACCAAAAATACTACCGATAACACCATTCTCAATAACACCTTTCACTGTATCTACTGTGCTAAATCCTAAAGTGTCATCCACAAGATTAATGCCATCCTTAACCTTAGCAGCACCTCTTTCTGCCATAGTGTGACCTGTGAGAAGTTCATTTGCAGTATGTACAAATTTATAGGCATCCATTCTTGAGTTAAAAGTTACTGATTTTTCCTGATGTTTAAAGTACATTTCAACTAAAGAACCTTGTTGCTTAATCTGTGGCTTTTCATTATAAAACTTCACATCTTCTTTAGGAATCACCTCAACAACTGCCTCATCACTATGCAGTAACCTTTTATTTATATTTATAAACACAAAATTCAGATTTGTTAAAATGATTTTTAATTCATCAGAACAATCACACTTAAAAAGTGGAGATTCATTTTCTCCTAATTTATAATATTCCATAAACTGCACCCCATTATTATGTTAATCAATGATATAAGTTTATCACTTATTCAACCAAAATCATTATGCTGGTAGGTTTCAAATAGAAATTTTTTGACAATTTACAAAATAGCACAATAAATATTATAAAACCACTTGACATATGGTAAATTTAATGATAAAATAACCATTGTTCGAGAATATAGGGGTATAGCTCAGTTGGTAGAGCAGCGGTCTCCAAAACCGCGTGCCGAGGGTTCGAGTCCTTCTGCCCCTGCCAAACAAAACACCTTGAAAACGGCTTAGGTATGCGGTTTTTGGGTGTTTTTTCTTTTATCTAATTCAACCAAATTTATGCAAAAATCCTCGGGTTGCCGTCCGTTTGCCGTCCAACACTATAAAAAATTATAAAAAATCATCAAAAATAATTAAAAGGCTTTAACTATTGAAAAAAATTTTTCTTTAGTCAGAGCCTTTATTTTTTAACCTATATTCTTTTTATTGTTCCCATATAGTAAAGTGTCTAATTTCTCACTAGCTTTTCTATTGGCTGTTTGTATTGCGTGTGCGTATATGTCCGCTGTGGTTGAACTTGTACTATGTCCTAAACGGTCGGCAACTGTTGTAATTGGTGTACCTAAGGCAATTTGTAATGTTGCGTTGGTATGTCTTAACTTATGCAAAGTAATATAAGGTAGTTGGTCGGTATGCTTTTTCATAAACTTACTAAACCAACTAGAAACAGTATTAGGGTTTAGAGGTTCGCCAAAATCATTAGTAAAGATATAACCTTTATCCTTCCACCTATCCCCTACTTTTAACCGTTGTTCCGTTTGGTATCGTCTATAGTCCTTTAGTTCCTGCATTATGCTATGTGATAATGCTATAACTCTATTAGAACTATTATTCTTGGTTTCGTCCTCATACACTCCATTTTCTTTAGTGTATTGAATAGTTCTGCATATCTTCATAGTGTGGTTATCAAAATCAATATCACACCACTTTAAACCTAAGCACTCGCCCCTTCTCATACCTTCCATTAATAACAAGTGTATCAATGTTTTATATGTTGGTGTTTCGTGTTCTAATAGTTCCAATAGTATTTGGCATTGCTTTTCATCAAGATAAATAGGGTCTTTATGTGCTACCTTTGGCGGTTTAGTTCTCTCGCAAGGGTTAGAGTAAATATATCCCCATTCTACTGCTGTACTTAAAATACTAGATATTAAACGGTGGTGGTGTCTTATTGTTTCGTCTGCTAGTGGTTTACTAATATCTACAGCAGTAAAGATATTTTCTAGTGCCATATCTAAAGCATTACACACCTTTTCCGCGTTCTCTTTAGAAACATTGTTCCCTTTCCGGATAGAAATAACTGTAGTATTAGGAAGGTTTGACCGTCTGCAAAATTCCGCAGTAGTCAAGTTATTTTCCTTTAAGTAATCATCAAGGCTAATATTTAACTTGTACTTGGTATCAAGTCTAATTCCACCTTCTGCAAGGTTTTTATAGAACTTGCGTAGGTGTGGGGGCTGTATCTTTGACAATGATAAATGCCCGATAGCTTGATTTATACGAGGTAATAAAGTCAAGTATCTTTCATAGGTTTTGGGTCTTAAATCTTTCTTACGGTCTTTAAACCAAACATCTGCAAAATCTTTGAATTTCATATTACCGTTAAGGACTTGACCGCTCAAACACTTTTCCTCAAATAATACAGCTTGTTTCTTTACTTCTTTTTCTATCTGCTTTGGTGTTTTGGCTTTAGGTGTATAGGTTAGGTACTTTCTTATTCTCTTTCCGTTTACATCATAGCCGAGGGAAACAGTAATTAAATAATTATCCTTGCGTTTCTTTATTGTTGCCATTACTTACATCACCACTCTTTATACACTCGTCCTCATTCGCTTTTATTTGTTGGTCTATGTCCTTATACTGCTTATCTAACCACAAATTATATAGATTTTCGTCTATGGTCTTACTGCTGTAAAGGTCGTACATTTTTTGCCACTCACTCAAAAATTTGCTGATATGAAAATTATCAAAATATATAAAATTCTCTGTATAGGTGAATTGTTCCCCATTATGTTCTGCAGCTTGTTCAAGGGTAAATATGTCCCTTATAAAATCATCACTATTTAATAGTTTTGTAGCATTAGGCAAAACCCTTTTATTTTCGTCATTGGCTAAATCTACGGTATCAATAGCAAGGTTGACACTTTCCCTCAGTTTAACAAGAGTCTTTAAAAAGTCAGTTATTTCTATCTTACTTTTATTACTAGTAGTACCACATAGCCAATCTAAAGAAACATTTAGGGCATTAGCTAACTTTATAGCATTATCAAGGGAAGGATTACAGCCCTTTTTATCGTCTGTACTTTCATAGGCTGAAATAGTCGCAGAAGTAACACCGGATAACTTACATAATTCCGCTTGGGTTAGGTTGTTGGCTTTCCTTGACTCCTTTAGTCTTTCGGAAAAAGTCTTTATATTCATAGTGCTAACACTTCCTTTAGTATTTTTACAATTACATATTATCATTAATATTTTTTAATGTCAACAACAACAATTTTATTTTATTATATTTTATCAAATTTCTTTGATTTTATTTGTAACCTTTGCATAAATAATATGTATTAAACCCTTACAGCAGTAACAAGAAAGCCACCAACACAAGCAGTACAGCCCATTAATTCTAGGCATTTATGCCCTTATCACACACATTAATATAAAACACTTAATAAATAATTCTACTAAATTATATTTTATAAAATATATTGACTTAGCATTAAACAATAGATATAATAAAGTTGTTAGCAATAACAACAAATTACAAGAAAGGACTTTGGCACACAATGAAAAACCTTGAAATTAGGCAAAAAGCAAAAGAAAAGGGGGTATTACTTTGGGAAGTAGCGGAAGAGCTCAACATATGTGATAGTTCACTTTCAAGGAAGTTGAGAAAGGAACTGCCACCGGAAGAAAAAAGCCGAATTTTTGAGATTATCGAAAAAGTGGCAAAAGAAAAAGACCACTGTTAATGGCTTGGCGGTCTTACAGCGGTCTTACAATGTATTAAGACTATATAAAATAGTCTTTATTACATTATACAGCAGAAACAAGAAAAATCAATGTATTTAAGTAGTGAAAGGAATTTTATAATGACTGATTATAACAATGTAACTCCTTTAAAAGTTCCTAAAATGCGAACTATAAAGGAATGTATTAATGAAATTAAGGAACTTGACCCACATACAGCAGTAACAGAATACCACCTAAGACAACTAACTATTACCGGTGTTATTCCTCGTGTTAAGGCTGGCAAGAAGTATTTAGTTAACTTAGATACTGTACTAGAGTATTTACAAAACCCTACAGCAGAGAAATTCAAGCAAAATAATAATACTGCTGTAAATAGTATTGTAAATGGCATTAGGGCGGTTTATTAAGGTGGTGGCACAATGGCGGAAGAAAAAGAGAAAAAGCCCACCTATATGTATTTGTTTTTAAAGCATATCCCCCATTTACTTTCTTTAACTAATGAACAGATAGGGAATATTTTTAGATATGTTTTAACCTATGCCGATAATTACAGCTTTACTGAAGAAAACGACAATAAACCACCTTTTACAGCTGTAGGAGAAAACAAACTCGCACAACAAATACTAGTTGACTCCTTTACCTCAGATATACAAAACGCATTTAATAAATACCACATTAAGAGCGAAAACGGTAAAAAGGGTGGTGCACCTAAAGGAAATAAAAACGCAGTTAAGAAAAAACCACTAAAGACCTTTAGTAGTGATGATGAATATTATATAGGGCAATTAATTTTATATATGGTATCACTTGAAATTCACGAAGACTACAATTTTATAGAGAATTATGGTATTGCTAAAATGTCAACAATTCTTTCTTGCTTTGAAGTTGTCGGCGTTGAAAGTTACAAGGAATTTGTAAAATACACTAACAAGTATTTGCCGGTATCATTTAAAGACTATACTTTAAATAATGGTGAGGTTAATTGCTGTAAAGAAATTGAAAGCCTAACTAAAAATTATGATAGTTATTTATATGAGGAGCACTTCAAAGACTATAAAAAAATAGCCTCTAAGCTGTTAAAAATTCCACTTGATGAACTTAGTGAGATGGTAGATAATTATAGCCTAGATGAAAAAACAAGCTAAAAACAACCTAAAAACAAGCTAAAAACAACCTAAAAACAAGCTACCATTATATAAAGTAAAGTAATATAAAATAAAGTAAAATAAATTAAGTTAAATTAATAAACTAAATTAATTTAATTTAACTTAATAAAACTATTTCACTTTTAACGGTTTATATAAACTTGCTTTGCTTACGCAAGTTTAAAACCTAAAAAGTGAAACATAAAAACAAAAAGACCGCCCCACCGATACAGCAGGACAGCCCTATAATTTTCCTTTGGCTTAATTGTATAAAATAGTGGGGTGAATGTCAATGTTAAGCAATGAAGAATTAGCGGTATTAATACAAGACGGACACAAGGAATATAATAAACTGCTGTACAGTAGAGTTAAATTGCTTATGTATAAGCTGTTAAGTATGCGTTATAGTGGTATTCCACTACCTGCATATATCGACAAAGAAGATTTACAGCAGAATTTATATTTTGCATTCCTTAAAGCTGTGGAAGGTTTCAAAAGGGATAAACCCTATAAATTTAATTCATACCTAGAATATCACATAAGAAATACCACCAACAGATACATAAACAGAGTGAAGAAAGTAAAAGAACTTTCCTATAATGCTCCTATGGGTGATGAAGAAGATACCGAACTAATAGAAACAATGGAACTTGAAGGGGCAGAAGATTATATTACTGACCTTGACTTTACAGACGATTGTAGAACTATTAGGGAGTGTGTGGACAAACTTCCGGAAAAGGAAAAGAACTATATTCACTATTATTATTTTGGTGGTTATTCCTTGCGACAGATAGCGGAACTATATGGGGTATCTAGTGAACGCATAAGACAGATTATCCAAAGAGGTTTGAAAAAGTTAAGGGGTGACCCTGTAATAAAAGAACTGTGGGAAGACTATGCACCACATATAGCCCACACCGAGGATATACAAGACCGTTATATAAATATGTGGTTTAGTTCCAATGAATACAGAAACACCCTTGAAGAAGTAAAGGAAAAGTATTCTAAAGGTGGTTATATCTCTTATGGTGAAATGAGTACAGCCCTAGAACTAGCAAAACGGAAGTACCTGCAACAGCATTGTGCCGAACATATACAAATTCTTAAAGCTGTAAATAATGGGTTTGTATAGGCTTGTATTAAGACCACACCACCAATAAATTTTATTTTGTTGGTGGCTTTTCTTTTGCACATCTAAAATAGCCTTTATTTTGCCTTGTATTCGATTTTTATATTAAGACTATAACTTTACTGAATAATTGCTAAAAACTCGTTACAGCTAAATTCTAGGGCAATAAATAGGGCTTTAGGCTTAAATGATACTACAATTTACTACAATCCGTACAGCAGTAGCCAAGTTAATAAAAATATGAGGGTTTACCGGTTAATAATAGAGTAGTGAAACACGACGGTATTATATTATACTTGTAAAATATTATGATGCACCTTGTATTTTTTGTTGTATGGGGGTAGCAAAATGCGACGCCCTTAATAGTATAGAACATTTGTTCTATTAAAAATAGGGTAACGATTTGTTACTCTATTGTACTGCTGTAACTACTTCCACGATACTCCACAATACTCTACTAAAAAATAGCCAATAAGGTAATAAACTCTACTAACCTAATACCTCAGCTTTACATATCTGTTGTGTAGTGTAACACTTTAAATTCAATTTGTTACATTAAAAACGGCTTATCTATGCCATTATTTAGAACATTGTAACAATGTAACATTTTTTTATATATAGTGTATTGATTTATAGAATTTATAGAGTAAATAAAGTAATAAAATTCTATAAATTCTATGTTGGACTGTAGTTTATAGAAATTCTGTTACATTTGTTACATCACCTTAATAAACTGCATTGTAATGGGCTTTTTAGCGTAACAAACCGTTACACTAATATTTAATATGTGGTGATAGAAAAGATTTTAATTATCAGAAAAGTAAAGAAATCAAAGACATTATTATCCGTACAGGAGAATGGGAACAGGTGAAAAGCAACCAAAGATTTGGCAATCTCTATGGTAGTCAAAGAGGTTTTAGAAGAAAAGTGTCAACAAAATAATAAAAATCTGTTGACACTAAAAATGGCTTAGGTATGCGATTATTCTGCTAATGTCAACAGTGTCAACAACTTATATATAAAGTATATTGAAATAAAGAAATTATAGAAATTATTGGGGCTATTTAATTCTATAAATTCTATATTCAATGATAGTTTATGAAATTTCTGTTGACATTGTTGACAAAAGGGCAGTAAGTCCCATTCCTATGGGGAAATTAATGTCAACAGATTTACAACAAAGAAAGGAATTTATAGAAATGCAAGAGGCAAATGTGGAAAAATACCTAATAAGATATGTGAAAGATAAAGGTGGGCTATAAAAAAAAGAAAAACAGCAGTAATATTATACTGCTGTAACTGTTTTTCTTATGCTTTATTATGCTGTTTTGTCGCTGTACACAAATACATCATTTTTCTTTAGTGCTGTTCTTATTTCATCAACCATAAGACTAACCGCGTGGGCTTTGGCTCTTATTCTGCTAAAATCCCACAAGATACCTATTTTATCATCTTCAATGGTTGGGTTAAGTTGTTGGAAATAATCTTCTTCAATATCCTGCATTATGTAACTAATCGCGTCTATGTTTTGGCATACCGTCCATAGTTCACATTTAGGTACATAATCGTTAGTGTTCTGCTGTTCTTGTATTTCTGCCATTTTAATACACTCCCTTGTTGCCCCACCTACGCCAATAGGTAGGGCGGTTTATTTTTGCATATGTTAGTATCATTCTTTTTAGGGTGTCCGATTTAGCCGGATACCCTTTCCCTGTGTTGGTTATCGCCCTTGCTTTACTGCAAAAAAATTCTTTAAAATCGCACTAAGCTGTTGAAAGGAGTGTAATTCTGTGATAGAATAGGTTTCATAGAAAACACTCCTATTGTGTTTTTTTGGTAGATAACAGTAACTTTCCCTTCGCCAAGTGGTCAAGTTGCTGTTATTTTTTTTCGTCTATTTCTTTCTTTACAAGGTTGATACCCTTATGTATTACCTCAGCTTTAGTTATGCCTAGGCTTTTGGCACAATTTTCTAATGTGCTATATGTGGTATCAGATAGACGAATTTCAAACCTTTTGTTCCGTTTGTCTTTCGTTGGTCTACCTTTCGGACTCATATTATCTAGCCTCCTTTATTTTGTCCGTACTTATATATTACATTATGTCCGTACATATGTCAACCCCCTATTTTAAATTTTACATTGTTTTACTGCTGTAATATAGTGGCTTTTCTATACCTCTAAAATCGCCTAGAATGAGCATACAGCCACAACCACCATTAAGGCATAAACTTATGGAGTCCTGAATTGGGACTACATCTATACCTAAAGGCTTTTAGCCCTTAAACGGCTTATTTAAAGCCATATTCCTATAAGTGTTTGTAAATGTAAGGTTTTGACAAGTTCCGCATA